>Ga0065711_1029288_pt1 | contig 36786 bp, 19 predicted proteins | sample Hoacrofraction12_FD_59098 | JGI IMG/M metagenome (GOLD analysis project Ga0065711, IMG submission 59098) | Hoatzin crop microbial communities from Cojedes, Venezuela - Epithelial fraction 12 v2 (version 2) | ecosystem: Host-associated > Birds > Digestive system > Esophagus > Crop | place... | reverse complement strand
TTCACAGAATCACAGAATCACAGAATAGTAGGGGTTGGAAGGGACCTCTGTGGGTCATCTAGTCCAACCTCCCTGCCGAAGCAGGGTCACCTACAGTAGGCTGCACAGGATCTTGTCCAGGTGGGTCTTGAATATCTCCAGAGAAGGAGATATTTTGATTTCTGCTCTCTCCTGCCCTGGGGAAAGTGCCTGGGTCATGGAAAACGTGTATTCTCTTCCATTTTATATCACATTCCCTGTTTTCCTGGCTCATGCTTGCACGCAGCCTTATCTCTGGGGTATGGGACCTGCCACGGCTGCCTTAGGGAACCTCCAGTTATCCCACTTACTATCCATCTTATTAACCAGTCTCTGCCGGAGGATGGCTGTAAGTGCTTTTTATGGGGATTTTCTTTGGCGTGAACTGCTGTGGTAGCAAAGTGCTTGTAATACTCCTGCTGCCTTTGCTGCTCTTAAAGTGTGTTGCAACAGCTTGCAGAGCCAGTTTCCACACACTGTCACATGTTAAATCACTCTTGACATCAGCGGATAAGCTTTCCAGAGCCTGCAACCCAGCCCTGACCGAGCCGGGACAGGAATCCAGGTCCTGAGCTCCATTTTTTTACTCCAGTGTTGTGAAACACTTTGGACTCCTAACATCCCTGGGCTGACCTCACTTCACCTGCAGAGCAAGGCCACTGAGGAGCGCACCGACCTCCAGAGCCAAGGAGCTGGAGGCATCTATTGTCAGCAATAGCAAACAGTACGTGCTGAAGCAGGTCGCACTCAAAAGCAAACCATGAGGCTCAAATCCTGCTTTTAACAAACCAGGTGCCAACATGGGGCAGTGATTTATTTTTTCATTTCTCACGTGTTTCAGAGAGAAAAGTGTTGGGGTTGTATTTTTTTTGGCTAAGATCCTGCGGAAAGCCTATCTGGTGAAGTCTGTGTGCCTGCCTGCAATAAGCCAACATCGCTAATGCTGCAGGACATCAGCATGCGTCAGGCACCAAACCTTGCAGTCCGGAGGCCTGCGTTTGTGGAAGGAGGTGTCACTTCTGACATTGGAGGGGGAAGGCAAAGTTACTTTCAGTGAGAGACTTGTGGCCAGGGATTTATTAAAAGTTTAAATAATACAGAGTGGTGCAAGTAGAAAATCATAGTTATTGAAAAATAAGCGTTCGTATACGTGAGAGCTGTCAGAATTTAGCTGGACTTGAAATGCAATCCCTAATTTCCTTTGTACAATGCTGGTGTCACAACAGTTCTTTTGTCGTATTTATCTGATCCCCCTGCTCTCCCCAGCCGGCTGGTCCTGACACAGGGAACAGCTGTCACAACACTGCTGCAAATGAAGATTAGGATGAATGGATGTTGGGATGTGAGCTGAATCTACTGTATCTGAGGTCTGGAGTAAAGTTAGCTGGTCAGGAAGATGGGGGGGAATGTGACTGAAATTTGGCAATTGTTGTTGTGAAATTTCCAAATATCCTAAACATGGACAGAAGAAGAAACAGATTTGATTTTTTAAATGTAGGGTGTTTTTTTTTCCCCAGATTAGACCACCCTTGCCAAACATTGGACGTCAGAGGCAGTAACTTCAAAGCAATAAACTACTGTAAGCTGTCATTGGGAGAGGTGTGTTGAACGCGCAGAAGTTCCCCGGGCAGCCTGGTGTTGCAGCAGGATGCGCTGCCGCCGCAGAGGCTCACGAAGCGCTGCTCAGAGTGCTGCTGCTGCTTTCACATCCTGCTATGTTTCAGGAAACCTCGCTCAGTCTCTCTGAAAGTGAATGAAGTTGTTTCAGTCTCGTTACTTTGCAGATGTCCATGTTTTGTTTCGTTTCAGAGGAAAAAGAGGCGAAGGGCCATCCCTCGACCAGAAACCAGATGTACCTGCTGAGAATGAAACAAAGAAGCCACAAGCCTTGCAGCTGGCTGAAATGCTGGAGGTACTTACTGTATGTCCAGGGAAGCCAGAGAAAAAAAAAAGGGGAATGTTATCCCCTTATCTCCCTTCCCAATTTCCTAAGCTCTATGATGTGATTTTTCACAGGCTGGAGACAACTCACTGAGTAACTGTCCCAAAGGTGCTCAGTGCCTCTTGAGATCTGTGGCTAGTCAGGGTAACAGCTAACGGGAAAATGCCGGAAAAAACGGCGGTAACTTCTCCCAGAGTGAGGGCAAGAGCTACTGTTCAAAGGTTTCCAGCATTATGCAGGGTCCTCTCCTGCTTCCTTTTTCTGTGAAGGAGACTGTGATGACCTGGGGTGCCTCCTGTGTGTAAAGAAACAGCGATGCCCGGCTGACTCTGTGGCTGCTAGATGTGGCGATATTACAAGAATTAATCAAATCGGCAGTCCCTAGCAGATTAACTACAGTCATTCTCTTCATTGTACAGGCATGGAATTCAAGGTCCAGGGAAGCTGTTTTGTCCGAAGACACTTAATGAATTAGCATCAAAGCCCACATGAAAATGCCTGAGGCCACATGCTAATTTCAAAATCCCCCAGTACCAGTTATATGCGTCTTCAAAGGTATTCGACTGTTGTTTTGCATGCTTATGTCTTTAATGATGATTCAAGCCATGTGACAACTTAAATTTGTATATCTAACATTAGAATTAGAGGTAAGAAAACCTCAGGCCTGGAGGTTAATCACAAAATGCAATGAACCTGAACCCAAGGGTAATTTGCTGCCTGTTTTCTGGAGGTGGTGTTTCAATGACCAGAATTCCTTAAAGAAATAACTGTACTCTTGATGCTTCATCTGCTGAGTATGAATATGTAGGTTTTGCCCTGGTAGCATAGCCTGAGAGAGACCCCAGCCAGCTCTAATCAGAAAGACAACAGAGCACATTGAAATTACATAGCAGGTTTTTCTCAGCATCACTCAAAAGCCGGAGTCATTACAGTTGGAGTCTTTACAAAACCTTAATATTCTTAATATTCACAGTCCTCTATTATAATTGGCCAACAGGTGTTTGAAGTTCAAACACATTCATCAGGGTTGTGATAGGCATTGTTATAGCACTAAATATTATGCTCCGTTCTTCCATCTTAGGATTTGCTACAAGCCACACATCCTCCCCACACCTTTTAAAAGATACTGAGTTTTGTGAATTCTTTCTGTTAACATGGACTATATCTCAGACACGTGGGGTTTTAAGCAGTTTCCAGGTCTTGTGGGCTAGACCAGAAGTGGAGATGATACTCTTTGAAAGATGTTACAGATATTGGAAGATATTTAGCCTATGTTGCAGCCTGCAAGCACTGTCACATTCCTCTCTATAGTTGTGTATTCAGAAGTCTGCCAGTGCAAGTCTAATCTTTCTTTCTTTTTTTTTTTTTTAGTCATTATTTTGCAGCAATGTGACAGGGTCATAGACACCAGGTAAAATTGGACAAGACAAGACCCTACAAGTGTTTGGGGTTTGTTTTGAAGAACATGGAACAGGACCATTTCCTGTGAGTGTGGCTGACTGCTTTATCCCAGTATCACTTCTTGCATCCTCCTGCTTATCTCCTTACCACGTACCATGCTGTGTAACCACAGCTTTTCAGACTGGTTTTGGGGCTTTAGGCCTTTCAGCAAGGAAAGTTGTTCTATTTCTCCATCTTTTCTCTCTGAAGCTGTCATCCTTTCTGATCTCCTCATACAGCGAGGAGTGCCTCACATTAGCACTGGCTGGCCTTGTGTGGCACCGCTGGTCTTTGCTGTTGAAATGTTAGCATTTCTGTCCGTATGGGTAACCCTCTCTGAGAAAATTTGGCTGCTGCTTCTTCTTGGCCAACAACAAGGGTTAACAGAAAAATAAATTTGGTAAAGCGTACTCTGGTGCGAGAGGGCCGGGAAGGTGCTGGTTCCCCAGCACTGGGTACTGATGTGACACTCCCCCAGTTCTCATGCTGGCTCGGTGACACTCAGATGGGGTTTTGGCAGCTCTGCATATACCAGCAGCAGAAATTTCTGAGTGAAACTGGGCTGGCTTCAGCTGTTGATGCTGTTGCGGGATTTCCTTGTAACCAGTGAGATCACAGCCTCTAAACACTGCAGCTTCCCAGCAGCATGCTGGAGGAAAGGATCTGGTCACTAAGGCTTTTACAATGTTTGGCTTAATATCAGTTGAAATGCAAAACAAATTACAGATGCCAACATCCCTTTCTGAAGCAGGATGACCTTTTCTTGCAATGCTCCGAAAGCTGTGTACCCTTGTCACATCTCCTTGTTTGACCACTGTGCGTTCTAGTAGTGACAAGGACTATGCCTCGGTGTCCTTAAGAGTATCCTGTACACACAGCTCGGGTACAGCTCTTGCTTTTTACTTGTTCTGACTCTGAAATAAAATTGTGCAGAATTCAATGCACAAGAAATGGTAACCGTCCCACAGGGTTTTAGGTTTTGTTTTAGATTAATTATGTCAAAGAACACAACTCTGGCATCCTGGACTTCAGATCTGAAAATCTCATGACGTCTCTTCCAGTGAATCCTACCCCTCAGAAATCATGTCTTCAATAACTCCCTAAATTATTTTGTAGTTCCCTTCTTAGGAAAGACTTTCTCACTCCAGTCTCCTGGAAATGGCGCTTTTAAATACGCTTCTGGGAACAGTGGTCTAGCAGAAGCGTTAGATTACTGGGTCACTGGACTCCCTCACAACAAACAAGTTTTTTCACTTCTGAATGCATTGCGGTGTTTCTCTCAAACAAATTATACTCAGATATTTCTATTCAACATAGTGGACATGAAGATAGCTGGCTAGTTTTGGCACACAGAAAGAAGATGGGTATTTCTGTAAGCAGATAGGGAGGAAGTAGCTCCATCAGAGCTGTGGTGGAGCAAATTGTACACCAAGGCAGCACGGGGCATGGAAAGGCTCCCAAGCGTTCCTAGTGTCCTCATCCCATGTAAAGAGTAGATGTCGTCTCAGTTACAGAGACAACAAAGTGATCCCTGATAATGTTTGGTGGTTACCTTAGTCTCTTCCCACTTGCACTGTCTTTTTTCCAATCTTCTTTTTCATGTGTAGCAGAATCAAATTGCAGAAAATAGTCTCTTTTTGATTGCCAAAGGTTTACAGGGGCAGTGGATGCTGTGATCTTTCTCTCTGACTTGCTACCTTTCCCTGGGCTTTACCCCGCTGGACGGTACTGGCAGCAGGGGAAATCCGTTTGTGTGGCTGTGTTTATCCTTTTCGGCTGGCTCATCACAATATTTTGGCTTCTAATCAGGCTGAATAACACAGTAGTATTCTGGCTCTTTATTTTTATTCCTCTTTTGTTACCCTGAACATTGATGTAACTGTGACATAACGTTGTGTGTTGAGCTACCTGTTGCTCTGCCATGATTCATGTGCTAACGGGTGTTCTGCTCGGACTGTGCGGGCTGTGTCAGGCTGTGAAGTCAGATGTGAGCTATTTCCCAGGAAGGCCTTAACGCGCTTCTAAAAGATCTGCATGTACTATCTGTTAGCAGCTTGACTCACACACTTCTTTGGCAAAAAAACTCCAACTCCGTGGCTTTTGGAAAACGGACGCTTGAAAAATGTCTCTTTTCTTTAGAAGGAGAAAAAGCAAAACAGTGAGTGATATTGTTGCCAAACTATCCCATTACTGTGAGATAAAATAGAAAAAGGATCACTCTTGGTCTGACTGTGGAAAAAGTAATGACCATAGAATAAAGCACATTTGCAACACGGAGTACAGTGTTAGTCATCTACGAGCATGCTGTGTGCATGCCTGTTCTGGAAAGGGAGTTCAGCACCTTTTGCAGGGAAATGAGAGGGCTGAGAACACTGCATGTTCAGTCTCTAATCTGTGGGCAGGCCAGGAGAGTACCAGACCGACCCTCTTCAACCTCTACTTGGCATGGGTAAAAGCCTCACAGTTCTTTGCTTTCAAGGCCCTGGGAATGGTGGTTACTGGAAATTGAAGGCAGTAGCGAAAGGATTCCACCAGGACCCCTTACTGGTGATTTTTGCAAATGTAGTGACTGAGGTTATTGTATTTTGAAATGGCTATCTTGAGCATCTTCTGGCAGTATATTCATGGTAGCGTGAGGTTCAGTGGAAACTGCAAAACTTTCCTAGAAATCTGGGGAGTTAACACTTCTCTTAAATTTAGCATTGCCATGTCTAGTTTAAAAGCTTAGGTATAACAGGATATAGCTATCTAAAATATCGACCTTATCTTGTTGGGATTTAAGGTCTGACTCTTGCCCTATACCTTCTGTTAAAAAAAGCTGCCAGAACAGAATGGCAATACTGTATGTAATCTTTCCATCTAGTGGGGAATGGAGAAGCACGTGACAGTATCCCCTTTGTGGGAATTTACAGTCGATCTTTGGTACTAACAGTATTTTGTGTTGACTTTCATGGACAAAATAAAGGGATGTGACATACCCTGAAGACTACACTGTGGATGACTGCCCTGCAGAAAGGCTACCAACACCAGCAGCCATCTTCGTGTGCAGCCTCCACAGGTTTAATTTCTTCCTCTGCTACAGAGCTGGGCAAGCGGTCCTAGCAAGCAGTTCAGCTTCAGTTTCCCCACCAAATGTGTGTGTTTTCTCCAGATCTTATGTCTCACCCTACATCTCCCAGGAAGGCAGGGGAGGTCTCTGGAGGACAGCCACGAGATACTCCCATGCCTGCTCTCCGTGGGCTCTGCAATGCCTCTGCCCCAAGAGCAGGGCCCGGGGAGCCGGGGGAGGTGGCGGCAATGGGGTTGGGGCGAGGGGGGAAGGCTGAAGAAGGCAGCAGTTGGCAAAGGGCAGGGGGCCAGAGCCCCGCTTTGGGGAAATGGTAAATCACCTACAAGGTGGTGAGCTTCTTAGCTGTACCAGAGTTGTACTAGGAAGCTTTTTAGGACCATCTGGAGTACAGGGAACGTAAAAATGATCTCTGATATAACGCGAAAACAACTATCCCCAAATGAGTTACTTGGTTTGAAAAATTACTTCATTTTGGCAGTGAAAAGCTGCTTGGAGGAAAACATTTTTTTTTAAAAAAAAAGGTTTATCAGGCTTTGAGAATATTTTGCATTTCTTAGGAATGGCGTGGGTTTTTTGTACCAACAGACTAAGATTTTAAAAATAGCGACATCGACTCCTACTACCTTTCTAACAGCTAACCAGTAGTTTTATGCCAGGATGAATTCTTTTTCTCTAACTTATATGAGGTCCTCTCTGGCTGCTCAGTGATAACTGCCTAGGAAGGCCTAAAGATAAAGAAAATTTTCTGAGTCTGATTTAAATAGAAGAACTCATTGTTGGCCAAAACGGTTGAAACGTTTTTCTCTTCTTAAGATATGTATGAGTTATTTTTACTCTTTTACCTTGCACAATCTTGCTACAAAATCCACCTAGAAATTTTTTAGAATGAGTCTTCTGTCTATAAATGTGCTTTAAACTTCTTGTGAATTCTCTGGCTGTTAATTTTGATGAGCAAGATGCATACATCTGTCACTTAGTCTTTGTGCAAAGTCCTGCTTTGCAGTCCAGCATTATTAGGTTTAGTGTTTAACAGACCTCTTGTTCTTGCTTCTGCTCCAACACCCATAAAAATCCTGTGATGACTCTTGAATAAGATCCCCTGGCTGACAGACCATATTAAGGAGGTGAGATACTGTATGTAGGAAATGCAACCTCCAGTTTATTTCTTGAAAAAGGTTTTGTGTGCTTGTTAGGTTTTGTATAATATTCTTTTAATAGGCAGTTTAGGTATACTGTGATGCTGTTGGAGTTTAATGGCAAAGAGTCTTACTAGCTGTGCTCTGACTGTATGAAGGAAATTATTCTGGAAGCAACAGACGGAGAAGAAGGGGTGATTTCAGCTGTTATTTGAGAAAGTGTAGTAGCTGGTTAGTCTGGGAAGTTATGCAGAGATTGGTTTAAGAGAGACATGACGGCTATGAATTGTTGTGTTTGTTACCTACGTTCTCACATTAGGGCATGCGTTATTGGGCTTGTTCATCAAATTGTAAAATTAATAGCTTGCGCAATCCCTGTAATTTGTTCCTTTTAAATTCCCTCCCTTCAAGTCTCGATGATAGTGTGTTCCAGTAAATCAACAGCAGAGAATTTTTTTCTTTCCTGGTATTTGTCTGAAGCTTCAAATAATGTTATTTTAGCCCTTACAAATTGAGAGCAACCAATCGTAGTTGGACACATCTCTCATTTCAAAGTTGGCAGGCGACCCTGTGAAATCCCACACGCATGCCTCTGCCAAGTGGAGAGGGAAAGCAAAATGAGGGAAGAAGAGCTACCGCTCTACTGTACAGCCGGCTGGCGGGAGGTGCGTCAGCAGAATGACTCTGGCTTGACACAATGAAGTAGGAGACCGTGGGGGGCCATGTACAAATAATTAGCTTTATTTCTCCTCAGGGCTTTATTCACTGCTGGAAATTATATGTAAAACGGAAGAAGCCATTTAGGAATGAGGTCTGAGGGGACATTGTTTGAAAGTCTGCTCATACTGTAACCACCTTCACTGGAAGAGAGGCCCCCAAGGGTTGATTTGCTTTGGCAGAATGGTCTCAACCCTTCTATAAACAATGAAACAACATTGGAAATTTTTCTTTTTGTGTGTCTCTTCTTGTTTGGGGTTAGTCCTCGCAGTATTTTAAAACATCACCTTCCCCGAAGTGTTTTAGTTTAGGTACTAATTATACACTGCATATTAAGGATACAGCAAAGGTATCTCCGAGGTTTATGATGCAAAGTGAAGGTGTTCAAAACAACCCCCTCACAATCGAGCACTAAATCTGATGGAATCATAGAATCATAGAGTGGTTTGTGTTGGAAGGAAGCTTAGAAGTCACCTAGTTCAAACCCCCCTGCCATGGGCAGGGACATCTTCTACTAGACCACGTTGCCCAAAGCCCCATCCAACCTGGCCTTGAACACTGCCAGGGAGGGGGCATCCACAGCTTCTCTGGGCAGCCTCTTCTAGTGCCTCCCCACCCTCATAGGAAAGAAATAATTTCTTATGTCTAATCTAAAGCTACCCTCTTTCAGTTTAAGGCCATTACCCCTTGTCCTATCACTACATGCCCTTGTAAAAAGTGTCTCTCCTGCTTTCTTGTAGGCCCCTTCAGGTAATGGAAGGCTGCAATAAGTTCTTCCTAGAGCCTTCTCTTCTCCAGGCTGAACAGCCCCAGCTGTCTCAGCCTTTCCTCATAGGAAAGGTGTTCCAGCCCTCTGATCATTTTTGTGGCTGTCCTCTAGCCCCGCTCCATGGGGTCCATGTCTTTCCTGTGCTGAGGGCTCCAGAGCTGGACAAAGCATTCCAGGTGGGTTCTCACCAGAGTGGAGTAGAGGGGCAGAATCACCTCCCTCAACCAGCTGGCTGTGCTGCTGGGGATACGCCTGGCTTTCTCAGGTGTGAGCGCACATTACCGGGTCATGTTGAGCTTCTCGCCAACCTGCAAGTCCTTCTCCTCAGGGCTGCTCTCAATCCATTCTCCACCCAGCCTGTATTTGTGCTTGGGATTGCCCCGACCCATGTGCAGGACCTGCACATTGAGAGACATGCTTAGTTCAAAATGAAAAATCATAGAATCATGGAATCATAGATACACTTAGGTTGGAAAAGACCTTTAAGATCATTGAGTCCACTGTAAACCTAACACTGCCAAGTCTACCGCTAAACCATGTCCCTAAGCACCACATCTACACTTCTTTTATGTGTTCAGATCTCCTTGTTCAGATCATTGATAAAGATACTAAACAGAAGTGGCCTCAGTACTGAGCCCTGGGGAACACTTCTTGTGACTGGCCACCAACTGGATTTAACTCCATTCACCACAACTCTTTGGGCCCAGCCATCCAGCCAGTTTTTTACCCAGTGAAGAGTGCACCTGTCTAAGCCATGAGCAGCCAGTTTCTCCGGAGAATGCTGTTGGAAATGGCGTCAAAGGCTTCACTAAAGTCTAGTTAGATAACATCCACAGCCTTTCCCTCATCCACTTGGTGGGTCACCCGGTCAGAGATCATTGTTAGGAGATCAGGTTAGTCAAGCAGGACCTGCCTTTTGTAAACCCAAAAAATAAATGAAAGACCTTAGTCTGAAGAACTTGTAGAGACACATTAATTCCTATAATTTCTAAAAGCCTTTTTTTTACTTAGGACTGGAAGTTACCATCAGTAGGGAAGGGTTCAGCCGTAGTCCTTTTGTTGTTTTCTGTACTACAGAAGGTGAATCCCTGTCAATTTCTTGGTTGCCGTAAGAAACCCCTGTAGGCCACTGATAATCACCAGGCTTTCAAAGCTAAAACAACAGTGGTGGTTTTCATTTTCCAGATACGTAAAGCCAAAGTCATTGCAGTGTTCGGCATCTTAGCAAAGAAACTGATATCTAAAGGAATGGAGACAGTATCAGAAGACAGGAAGACCTGATTCCTCTGCCATTAATTAATTTGTATAGCTGAAGCCATCATGAAATAATTATATTTCACAAATGAGGCAACTTTTGTGAATGAAACATTTTAAGAAAAGTGTTCCTCATTTTTTGCTCCAATCTGTGTAAAGGCTCAGGAAAAGCTCTTTGTCTTCAATTTCCCGTGGGAGGAATATTAATGCTATCTTTTCCCTCAGATAAATTCATGTTTTTGAGCTTTTAGAAGGCTATGGTAGCAATCCTGTTGAGGTTAGCACCTGTCCACCATTCCTGGAGTAGAAAACTTCAGGAAAGACAAATATGGCAACAGGTGAGAGAGGGATTGGCTGTTGAACAAAGAGTGAAAGTGCTGAGCAGCTGTCTCCTCTCCTGAGCAGCACTCATCCTGGATCCCACATGAGGTAAGATTTCCCCAGAGAGAATAGTTCAGGTTCCTGTGATTAAAAACAATCTCACAAAGGGTAAACCCAGGAGGATCCAGCATGACCCAGGCCTGCTAATGTGCTTCTAAGTAAGCAATCTCCTTCTAACCTACTTCTCTTTTAAGTGGTATGTAATATTCATTGTGGAGAGTAGCCATGGACTTAATGTGGATGGGCATTGATACCATCTCTACAAAGCACTTTTTAACAGGCACGTACATGTATAATTTCACTTGAAGAATCAAAGCCCCTTTACAAGTAAAGAAAGTGCTTTCAAAATAGCTGGAAGCTGGTTTTTAAAGCAGTGATACTGGTTGTCATGCACTTTTTAATGAATATGGAAAAACTGATATTTCTGTTCAAATGCTTTCTCTTTTTTCTCACTTCCTACCTTAACTCTATGCAGCAGGTTGGTCAAAGTTTTCCCCATTTGGTGGAGGATCTCTTGGATGTCTCTGAGATCAGGCTTTGGAAGCTCTCATGCTTCAAGAGCAGAGATGCCAATTCGTTGGCCAAGATCTTTCTGCTCTTCTCCAGCCCAAAAGTTAACTAGCTAGTGAGGCTGAAAAGTTGGTAAACTGAAAATTGTAAAAGGAGAAACAATCTAGTTAAAAAAGTCTTAGTTGCTCATCTTTCACTTCGCAGTGTCAGTATTTAGTTCCCTAATTTTTTTCCCATCATCGTGGATTTTCCTAGAGCAAACAAGCCCTAAAATTCTACTTTGGTGACTCCTTTCCTTGCAAAATAAAACCAAAATTTTGGAGAGAGGCTTATTAAGATATTGATATGTATACCTTTTTTGTCATAGTAAGTTTCATATAATTGAAAAAATCTCCTTAGCAAAATCAGTTTATTTTTCAAGCTCTCTTCATGATTTTCAGATAGTTTTTGTCACCAATGACAATCCAGCATAGACATTTAACTTTTAGCATTTTCTTTAAAATGAAAATCACCATACATCATTATTGGGGTGAAGGCAACTCCCATACTCTTTGCGTGGATGATGCTGGGCTAGTCTGCCTGCTGACATGGGATTCGAAGGGGCACCTCCACCCAGTTTACTTGCTCTTTAAATCTGCTGTCATTAAAAGTCGGTGTCATAGCAAAATGAGAAAAATAAACAGTAAAATACAGTTATTATTTCTGCTGTTCTTCTCTTAAACATATGACATCAAAGTAAGGGGCAGTAGGAAGTGTCCCACATTAGTCAATCCTGTAGCTCAATGAAAGCTTTATCCTATTGCAATAGGGAAGCTGCAAACTTCCTTTAACCACAGTGTGATTTGTTAAATGTTTGTGCTCTTACCACATAAAAATGCATGGCGTTGCAAAAGGCAGGGCAGAAATTCTGTAAGATGGATATCCTGTTTCACTTGGGGCAAGGAAAACATGCTCATAGAAGAAAATGAAAGCAAGTTATGTGGTAATGGATTCTGCAATTAGTTCAAGAAAGCAACAGTGAATTAAAACCACAAACATACAGCCGCGCTTCCCTGATATATTCTCTCAGACTCCAATGATTTTTGGCTCAGTGGCTCCAGGAACCAGCTATTTTATCATTGTAACTGATAGTCTTTGATGAGCAAACTGATGAAAAAGAATTTCCAATCCCTTTCTGAGTCCATCTAAGCTTTTTGCAGCCACAACGTCCTGTGGAAGGGAGGATCACAGCTTTACTATACATTGCTTATTTTGAACTTTCTGCTTGTTATTCACCTTTTAGACCACCCTCCCTTACGAGTTTGTACTAGGAAAGAGGATGTTTCACCCTTTTTGCACCATATGTCACTTTATAACCTTTGAAAAGTCCCTTCTCAACCATCTCTTTCACAGGCAGAAGAGTTCTAGTCTTTTTAATAACATCTTATTTAGAAGCTATTCCATACATTTGATCGTCCCTGATAGTCTTTGCTGTTTTCCTTTTCAGTTGTTTCATCTCCTTTTCAAGATGGATATCTATGAAAGTATTCAAACTGCAGACACACTCTAAATATAATTGACGGCATAATGACGGTGTCTGTCATACTCTTCCCAACAATTACTTTGACTGTTTACCCCGTGCTACCTGAAGTTCAGCGGATGTTCCCACAGTACTTTCTGTTATAACCCCAAGATCTCATTCCTGAGCGATAAGATTTAGGTCAGAGGTCTTCACCCTGTTGGTGAAGTTAGGATTTTTATTTTCATATGCACCACAGTCACATTTATCCGCAGGCCGTTTTATCTCCCAGCGACTCAGGACTGCTTCTGCTGTTCTTCATATTTAGCCAGCATCTGAAAAAGCTGGTGTACATAAAAGAAAAGAGATTCTCTACTTAGAGCAATAGTCTGCCTAGTTCAGTATTCTGTCTCCAACAGGGAAAATAGGTGATGCCACATCATTGCCCTGTCTGTTCCTGATTTAAGGACATATTGGCCCTGAATTTGCCTAATCCTTTTCTGAACCTGCTGCTACTCTCTGCTTCAGCAATTTCTCATGGCAGTTTCTCGCAGTTTCTAGTGTGTCACTACTTCCAGCATAAAGAAGTAGAATAGTGTCATCAGTGAACATAATTACTCCAGTTGTCAGATGTTTTCGCACAATATGGGAATATATTAGACAGTACAGGCTCTAACACAAGTCTGTGGGATTTAGTTAGTGATCGTACTTTACTGTGAAAAAGACTGTTTGTTCTTATCTGTGTTTTTTACCTTTTAATCATGGCTTAGCCATGCAAAGTCCTTCACTCTTATCCCATGGAAACTTTGTTCCCTGAAAAGCCAATGTGAAGTGCTCTTCAGGGATCTGAGTGGACTATATCAACCGGATCCACCTAGTTAGTCTGCAGGCTTGTAGACTTCTTCAAAGAACCTCAATTGTGAAACATAATTTTTGATTCGGAAAAGCTTTATTGAATCTTTTTCTGTATGTCATATGCATCTGTTTTCAACCATTTATTCAACCAGGTTTTTTCTACCAGTTTCCCTGAAATGTGAGTGCTACGCCTAACAGCTTCAAGTACTGTGTCTTTGAGGGGGCAATTATGAACCATAATATATACACATATATACTACTATATATATATATACACATACACACTAAAAATTGCTTAAATATTTTAAAATATTTTTATATAAAGCATATAACATAACAACAATATATTCTATATTAATATATTATTACAAATTATGTGCTATAAGGATTTATACACATATATAAGAATCTATGTATTTTAACAAACCATTTCCCCTTCTTCCTGTAACCACATATCCTGCAATTGCAAAGATGGTTTCAGGGAGTGACATGAATGGCATTTTTATGAAACTTTTCATGGAATGATGAAATTGGTACTGGAGTAATTTTAATTTGGGGATTTCCTTAAACATCAGAGAACAACAACAGCCTACATCAGATCTCAGTAAAACCCACTGAGGAATTTGCATACAGTTGTAGAGGAAGGAATAGTGCAGTGCAACAAGGATGACTTCAGTGGTACTTCCATCATTACAATTTCATTTTTTCCACGACTCATTACAAAACCCCAAAGGGCCTCTTTTTAACCATACTACTTCGAAATGTTCATGGAGTTGAAGCAGCTGATTGCTCCAGACAGTGGCAAGAGAAAGGCCTGTCTGTCAGGTGTGTTGGGGCATTGGTGAGGGGCACAGCTGGATCACGCAGCACTTCAACCCTTCCTGGCTAGCAGATGTCCCCAGGGGTAGTGGTATCTGGCCAGAGTCAATCAGGCTGCAGAGAGTTCCAGTTTTTGTTGGAGCTGGTGCCGGCACGGAGCCTGTCCCCGGATCACAGCAGAAACAAATAAGAGTACCTGTTAGCCCTGATCCCGTAATATTAAGCACATGCGTAGTTCTTAGAAGGATCCAAGGCCACAGACTTCATGAGGGAGATTGTTTTGATGCTAAAACTGCTCCCGTGAGTGGTTACTAAAGCCTGTCTAGGAATCAGAGGTTCAGTCTTAGGAATGAGCCTCACTTGAGTCGTGTTTGATCTTTGCAGTAAATGGTGTGCATGTGTTCAATTTTAGATATAGCCTGATTATTTTTATTCTGCAAAGTACTATATTCAGGAAACAATTTTCTTTGATAAGTTCCTCATTTAAAAAAACAAATATGACTTTATTTTCAATCTAGTGTAATTTTCCCCTTTTGTTATTTAAATCACTTGCTGGTTTGGTATGTTTTGCTTTTCACATTTGGCCTGAATGTAAAAGAAATATCACCTGAATGTAAAAGAAGTATTGTGCAGAGGTGTTTTAGAGGACATTGAAGCCATTACATAAGAAGCTATAGTCTTACATTTTGAAAAGCATTGTGGCTTGTACAGGAAAATATTTCTTCACACTTAAGGAGATGAGAAATGTTAGTACATGAATAAGAAAAATAGTGTCTAGACATTACTTGTTTTTTTCTCAATGCAGTTAACCATTAACATAATCTATTGTGTTTTATTTAATGAATGAAGATCCCATTCCTTTAGCAAAGAGGCTGTCCAGTTTCAGTGCCCAGATATGCACTTTACAAAGGCACTTTCTGCCTCCTCTTTTAACAAGTGGCTCCATTAAAGCTGCTTCAAGTCTAATGTGGATCTGCAAGGGCACTAGAAGAACAAGTTAACTGGTTTAAGGCTTTGTTTAGCCCCATCAGTTATGGGTTTGGGGTGCATTGGTTGGATTTAGAAACAGACCTGGGAAAAGCATCCACACTTAGCACAAAGCTGTGCATAACAAAGGGAATTCTGTGCTAGGGGGGTCCTGGCTGGGCTCATTCCGATGAGTGACTCCTTTGCTCAGCAGTGGACCCCAAAGGAACTATCCCCTCTGTTATTCCAAAGATATTTCCACAGAACAGCACTCCTGCAGCAACCTGTTGTCTTCAGGAGACAATATATTTAAGGTTGATTCATACATTTTGTTGAAAGAGAGACTATGCTTTCCTTGAGCCTAGCTGTATCGGACTGAAAGAAGACAGTCCTGATCCCACACGCACTGTTTGAAACCCAAGGTCTCAGCACTGACACTTCCCACAAGCTTTCCTCCTGGCCCCAGCCAACAATGCCTCCCTCTGCTGCTCAGATAAAGGCAATAAAAAGAAAACTGGCAGAAGTAGTTTACTACTTTAAACAAGAAATAAAACCTTGTAAGACCTTCAATAGGAAACGTGGAAACAGCTATGCTGCAGGATCAGTATGCCTCATCTAATCCGGTTTACGAGTGTATATATCTACTAAAATTTTCTGGGATGGTCTATGGATGCTAGCCTGGACAAAATATTTCAATATGTTTTTGTTGTGCAAAGGAAACACTGTGCTTTGAAAAGGCTCTTGAGATGTAGATCTTGGTATCTTGCCCTTCCCTTATCCATAGAACCAGGCAGAGTAGGTCAGGTTAGTCAGCCATGATTCGCCTTTGACCAATCTATACTGACTGCTCCCAATCATCTTCATAACATTCACATGACTGGACATGGTTTCCAGGAGGATTTGATCCATAACCTGCCCTGGACCTAAGATAAAGCTGATTGGCCTGCATTTCCCTGGGTTGTCCTTCTTAAAGATAGCTGTGATGTGTTTTTCCTAAACATCAGGCATCACCCCCAATCACAATGACCTTTCGAAGGTGATAGGGAGGGGCTGCACAGTAGCTACCTCAGGACTTTCAGGTGCATCCTATCTGGTCCTGTGGACTTGTATCTATCCAGTTGGCTCCAGTAGTCCTTAACTGTATCTTCCTCAACTGTAAGCAGCTGTTCTCTCTGCTGAGGCCCTGAGTGCACTAATAGGCGGTAATTGCCTTGGCCACTCTCACCTGGGACCTCCACCCACACAGACTCTGACCACGGGGGCCAGGAGGTATTTTAAGCTCAGGCCTGGACTACGAGTCCCTTCCTGAGCTATACTGCAGCTGCAGGATCTGTTTCCAGTCCTGTTTCCTGGTGGTCATCAGTCATTATTTGGATTTCCTGGATTGACCTTGGATCTGATGTGTTACCTCACCTTTGCCTGATGATCCCTGGATGGTTGATGGGATCTATTGCTGGCACTGCTCCTGCTCAGGGGCTGTGGGACCATTCCTCAGTGGTAAGATCCCTGCCTATGCTGTCCTTACCCTTGGCTCACCCTCCCCGGTGGAGCAGCCCTGCCCTTGCTGCCTCCTGACACGCTCCCACAGACTAGGCTAGGAGCATCAGGAAAATGGGACAGTAGATGACAGAAACCTAAGGCCGGAGAGGAAAATACTTCAGCCTACTGCATGTCTTTTGTCACCATACTCCCTGCACTGCAGGGCTGTGTTTTCCTTAGATTTCATTTTGCTGCCCGTGTGCGCTTACAGAAGTTCTTCTTGCTGACCAACATGACCTCTACATATGCCAAGCTAGCTGAGCTTTGGCCCTCCTAGCTTCACTCCTGCAAATTCAAGCAAAGTTTATATATTTCTCTTGGGTAGCCTGTCCCTGCTTCTGCCTTCTGTGTGGTTTGCTTTTGCATTTGAGCTCAGCTAGGAGCTGTCTGACTCTTCCATGGGCCCCTTCTCCTGTGTTTGGTTCCTGCATATCAGAATGGGCCTTACTTAGTTCAGAACTCTCCTCAGCTCTCGTCAAGGTTAATTGGGAGCTTTTGAGTCATTTTGGTGAAAGACAAATTTCTTTCCAGGCTTTCCTATGAAGTATACGTCCCTTGCTGAGCAGAAAATGGGATATTTGAGACATCAGTTTACTGTAAAAGATATTGTGAGATGGTAAATGAACTAGTGATGGACAGAAATATGAATGCAAAATCATAGTATGTACTTTAGCGTTTTAACCATAGAATTCACACTGAATCTCATCCAGTTCTGTCTCCTCTGATCTGCAAGCAGAGCTGCAACATATGTCCTGATATGAAGCGAATATTCTAGGTTTTCAGTAGTTTTGGTCCACTCATCCTCTAGCACAAAACCAAATGGCTGCTAGTCGTAGTGCCAGTTCCCGCCATGCCATTGTGGGCTAGGATAGCTCTCCGGAGGACAGCTGGGAGTGGCAGGAGCTTGAGCAGGGTTGCATGGGTGCTGGCAGCCTGCCCCTGCATGTGGTGGAGGTGGTGGCCAGCTGGGATGCTCAGGATCTGGCTGGACAGCGACTCCTCACTGGGACTGGGCAGTGTTTGCTGTGGAGCAAGGGCTTCAAACCCTCTTCTCCCAGGTGTGGACCTGCTGCCTGGTCCAGCTGCTGTAGCTCACCCTTGGGTGTTAGAGCAGCAGCTGCTTGCTATTAGCTAGCTCTGCTTGTCGACTGTGGCAGTGTATTAACTAGAGCTTTGTAAAAAAACTTGTTAAATTCTACTAACTGATGAAGGAGCTGGCTTGCTGATCCTTCATAACTTTATACTAATCCTAACCCATAATCAGGATTTTACATGAACTTTTATGGGGGGACCATTAATTGGTAGAAAGATATGAGGTGACATTGATTTTTGAGCACACTGAACCCCAAGTCTTTATTTTAGGGAAAACCCCCCTCGTATTGTACAGCAATAAATATACCACCACATCTTTTCAACAAGAAGTACTTTGACATCAGAGAAAACTCCTTGTTACAGAAAATACAAACCTTTTGTGGGAAATAACTGATTTCACACATTTGCTGTACAGCAGTTTACAGGCTTGGTGCAGACTAGGGACTCGTGTCCATGCGACGATGTTACAGGGTTTGCTGCGCAATGCCTCAGGTGCCAGTTAGGTAGAACTGGGAATACCAAGCAGTTGTATCAGGCCAGATTTGTGCACAGATGATAAAGCAACTGGGACTAAGGACACTATAGTGCTGATTTCATGGAAATAATGTCAAAAAGTTGTTTTAGTTTGCTTGTGGTGAATTCCACGAAAATATTTTTCATTTGGTATTAGCCTGATTCATGTGGATAACAGCTAATTAAAAAAAAAAAGGATGAAAAAAAATTCTAATCTATTAAAAAAAGCTCTCAAGGGATTTAAAGAGGTAATATGTACTTAATGGAGGGGCTAAAAATATAGCTCCATGTAATTATGGCAGGAAAATATTCCATGCCTTCTGACAGGACCCTTCTAGCCCTGCTCCTCATGGGGCCGTAGGGTCTTGTTTAAGCCCAGCCATGCGGCTAAGAGGATCCATCCATCCTTCAGCCCTGGAACAGATGGCTAACGCAGCCAGCATTTCCACTTACTGTCAGCATGGGCTTTCCACGCAAGCTGCTTTCCAGCCCCGCCATGCTGGGACCCCCAGGTTTTTTCTACCTTTTCCCAGCCCTGAAGCTCGGTGGTCCTGTAGTCAAAGCCCTCGCGTTTCTCAGAGGAGTGGTCTTTGGATTATTTGCTTGGGAACTTGTTCTTTCGAGGTATGTTTCTTACGCCTCAATGTAGAAGTAGTATTTTTTTTCAATTTTAAAAATCTTGAAGTCAGTTGAATTCTCATTTAAAGTTTCTATTGTGGTTTTTTTTTTTTTTTTTTAATTATAGAGAATCGCTCTGTGTTTGTGCTGCTGCACCTCTGCGTTCCCCTGCCCTGTTCGCGCTGGGGCGGTGGCGAGCTGCGGCCGGGCCAGGGGGTTTCGCGCTCCGGGCTCCCCGCTGCCTGCCGCCGGGCTGGCCCCGCTGGAGAGGGGAGCGGCGGCCGCTAGGTGGAGCCCGCCGGCCGCTCCCGACGCTCCCCGGGGCAACGCGGGGGACCCCCCGTGGGGGCCTCCCCAGCCTGCCAGGGGCTTGTCAGCCCGCCGTCTGTTTCTCCGGGAGAAGGTGAGGTGAGGTTTAATGAAAGCCCGAGCGTGCCACCTATCGCTAAAGGTGAGCGAGGACGATTAGCTTTTAGGTTTCAAGAAAGAAGACAGCAGGGTTACGGTAGGGAGACAGGAATCCAAATACTAAATAGCTACCAATAGTTATAAATAATAGTTTAAACAGTATTAAGTACTAATCACTATTTAAAACACCAGTGACCAAAATTTTCTTGAGTGTTTGATGAAATGAGTTACTCAGCCAAACATCTTTTTTCGTGGGGTGGCTGTTCAGTGGTATATAATAATTTGGCCTCTTTTAAAGTATTTAAGGTCAGAAACCAGAATGGCCCATCGCATCAGTGCAGGTTATCCAAGGTGAGCCGTATGGCGCAAGCACGTCTGCCCGGAGTGAGCAGCAAGCAAGGCAGCTCGCCGGTCCCGTACTGAAACAAGAAGGGCTTGGGAAAGCCTTCCCTTGAAAGACATGATCTGGTCACAAAATCTAGGTCAAAATTTCTAAAACATTACATTAACAAATAGAGGGATGAGGAGTTAAAGGGTGTTGAAAGAAACCTTCTGGATTAATTAAAAATATTTTTTTTTTGTCCATTTCCCTTCCAATGAAGGGGATAGAAGTGACCGAGGAGGGGAAAAAACCTAGGAAGAGTGGCTGGACAAAAATGACAAGTAGACTATATTAACAGAGACCAATAGAAAGGCACTGAATGCAAATTAAATTAAGCAGAAATAAGCTCAAAGTTGCAGTCTTTTCAGCTATGCCCTTTGGTCAAATGCTGAATCATTTATGACATGAGCTGGTGCGTTATTCGTCTGAGCGCCCTGAAGTGCTGAGCTCCCTGCTTTACCTTCAGCTAGGAGAAGGTACTGGAGCTGGTGGGGGGAAAGAAAAGACATTCATGTAGTACAGTATTAAAAAATTCTGTATAAAATGCTACTTCTGTGTTAAGATTAACATGGAAAACTTCAGAAATGTTGAAGATGCTATTGGAAATGCATCTGGCTTGTTCTTTTTGTGGCTGGATGGCATCACCCCCAGCTGGTTGGTTGGCTCAGCCACCACGGGAGGCCTGTGTTGGCACTGCTTGATAAGTGTAATCTGGTGGCAACTTCTAATTCAGAGGGGAGATGCAGCCACCCAAGCTACAAATCCAACTTGGTATTGTAGGAAGTCCCAGTTTCTCATTCTCTGCAGTCAAAAGTTTGTTTTTTAATAAAAGCTGTTTGTTCTTTGTTTTTTTTTTTTTTCTTTTAAATAGTCCTTTGGAATGTTGCCTGACTTTTTAAAATGGGATAAATAATAATTTCCTAGAAATAGTAGAAATTTCTCATAAAAAGGTAAAGCCTTTCAACTATCCATGAAAAAAGTTTTAACAAAATTTCTGGCCAGCTCTGGGATTTTCTCCCTTATTTACATACTTAATTATGCAAAATCAAGGGGAACCAGGAAATTGCCGCTTTTTTAAAGGTAGCTAAAACTGGAGCAAAGTCAGTAGGTGTTAGTAATATGGATGATGTGTTTGGATATAAATTTGCAGAGCACAAAACAGCTACCCAATTATTTGAGATTATTGTTAAATTAATATAGAAAAAAAAAATGATTGTTACCTCTGGGAGATTGGCTAGGAGTGCGCAAAGAGGGTGAGGAACCTGGAAAGGAGGTTACAGGTCCTTGGGTGATCCAGGGCAAGGCTTTGTCACTGTCATGACTAATAGAGCTATAAGGAGACTGTTAGAGATTGTAGCTGATCCGTTGGTTTCAGATATGCTCAACAATCAGTATGTAGATATGCTAATTTACAGTGTATTACTCAAACTAAAGGATGTTTCCACATTCCACTAATAGTTCTAAAAGACTCTGATTTTCTACTTAGCAGAAAAGACAAAGCCGGACCCTACCTGGTGGAGAAGCTTTATTTTTATGTAGCTTTGTGATTATGTTCTTTAACAATTCTGCATTAATTCAAAATGGTTTATAATCCACCAGGACCAGATTTGAATACCACATGTGCCGAGGCAAAAACATTGTGGTGAAGTGCAAGCCAAATTAGACAGAAACTATGTTATGAAGATGGACAAGAAATTTAGGTAGGCTGGAAAGCTGAAGTGAGTTGTGGATAGGGATTTAAGGGAATACTTTAGTTGGCAATTTGCAGTTGGAGCATGGGAAATGACAGAATGTAACATTTTAATGTAGTGTTACATAGTATACAAATCAGTTAATGCATTATACTGCAGATCATAATTATGCAACACTATGATACTGATTTTATGCATTATAATATTTTGTAATATTGCTACAATTATATAATTACAGAAAATTATGATGTTAAATATTAAACTAATACATAAATCATTAAGACCCTAAGGCACACGGAGCAGTGCTGCAAAATTCTAGTTTTCCTTCCTGATTGGCTTCTTGGAATATTCAGGTGATCCCCACATAATGGGACCAAAATCAGTATATTGCCACTCAGTTCTCTTGTTTTTCATCTGCTTCTGCTTGTCTCTGGCTACATTTAGCACTGGAGGTACATAACAATGATCTGCAGCTGCCAGCTAAGGCCCCTAGTTACTCTCAGTGGTAAAGCCTCACACCTGTAATATTTAGAGCCCTGCACGCCCACCACAAGGCTGGCTCTAGGATGGCTGAAATGGGAGGCAGAACTAGAGCTGTGCTGTTACCCTGTCCCCATCCTTCTGCGGAGCTGGTAAATCCTCAGCTGTCGGCTCCCAGTAAGCCTCCTGCAAAGGAGGGTACGCTTTGCTCCAGGCACTTAGAACGCATGAATCATTTTTACTGTATGTGTTACACGCAAAATTATTATTATTATTTAAATCTAAGATGGCTTATTAGTAAAATTGTTCAATAAACACTGCTGCATAATTCATTGCATACACTGGGAGCTTTTAAGTCTAATGTGCCACATAATGTACTGTGTGCCTTTCGTGGAATACAAACAAATACAGGCAGTTGTTCTTGTTTTCAGTAGTGTAGGCCAAGTCATTAAAACATCACTGTTATTGTTGTCCTAAGTTCTCTGCTCCCAGTCAGCGCAGTCTCCCACCTGCTGGGCTCTCAGATTTCTGGAGGCAGTGCAGGTGGAGGGCTGCAGCCCTCAAATGCTTCTTCAGTTTTTTGTGGTAGGGATGAGCAGCTTGGTCAGATCCTGTTAACATGTCACTCGCCATGTTCATCATTGACATCATTTGCTTACCGTAATGGACCCTTAAGGCTGTATATGGGGCTACTTCAGGAAAGTGTTCAATTTTTAAAATTTTTTTTCTTATCTAAGTTGTGAGCTGCCCCCCACATAATAAATTACTTGGATTGTTTCAGTTGGGAAAGCAGATACTTCTGCTTTCTCCATGTTTTTGATGTTCTTTCAAATAATTTAGTTCTTAAAGATCAGAAGCTCCAAGCATGTGTGATTAGTGCTAGAACTCATTCTGATGTTGAAATGATAATAATATTAAGAGTAGATTAAGATTTAGGTCAGTTATGTTACTGATGGTTGCTGTGATACGATAGGAAGTTGCCAAATTCCCAGGGCAGAAACTCCAAGGACCACGTTCAGAAAACTTAAACTCTATTAACTCTGTGAACTTAGTATTTCTTATCGGCTAGATGCCTCTGTCCTTGAGTCAAAGTAAAAAAGCAGTGAAAATAGGACAACAAGGTCCCTATGGGCTTCCTCTGGGGAGGCAGAACTTGGAGCTGCCAAACACTGTGAACTGTGTTTAAGCCAACAAAGCTATCAACACAATCCAGGCACCCCCACAGAGAATTCCTCTGGAATAACCTTCTGGTTCATGTCTTGTTTGATTTCTTCTGGCTGAGTTTTGATGTTTCTTTGACAGGTTCTGGAGAGCTGCATCTATCCTTGTTTGGCTGATGGTGGAGTACTAAAGCCAGGGATCCTCGGGGAGTGCCAGGGAGGTGAAAAGGGTCAAACTGTGAGCGATCCTTGTTAACTCTGCCTCGACAGAGGGAGTGCACCTAAAGGAAGAGGAAATACTGTGTCTGAAGAGAAGAAAACTAGTGTAATTTGTGAAGGGAATCCATGTCTGAACTATATGCCACTTGTCTTGCTTTCTGGTCTCGTATATGTCCTCATATAGCTTCTGCCGACATACTACACTTCCAGTCTTAGGATGCAGCTGCTGTTAGGTCAAGCTGCTTGGCAGCTATTGTGTTTCTGGCTAACTGCTGTGTTTATGGTCGTGCATCCTGCGGATTGCTGTGTCATTCACCTGAGTGAGTCAAGCGATGAAGAGAACAAACTCTTGCAGGATGTCATGAAAACCAAACAATAAATAGCATTGGGAAAACATCTTTGGAACGCTGGGATTTTCTCAGTAAAGTTTATAATAAGTCTGGTCTTGGAAAACCAAGACTGAACTTTGATTAGAATTAAATGAGCAGTTTCATGCTGGTGGGCTATAAGCAGTGGCTGTAAATTACTTATTTGATCCATTTCAGAGTGCTTTGATCCTTACAGAAGCAGGGTTGCAGTAGGAAGGCCTCAGCCATCTATGCATTGGCTATTTATGATATTCTGTTTTGTTGGGTAGTTCTGGTTGCACTACTGAATACTGATTTCTTAGGAGTGTTGCTGCTTCAACTGCACCCAGGGAAAGAGCCAGACTGCAGCCCTTTGTCTCTTCGTTCGATTTCCTTGATTGCCTGTCTGCACCTTTCAGAATAGTAATGCATTGATGATGCTTGACTGAATGACTTGTATTTGAAACCTGTCTTTATTAGTTTGCTGTTAGAGAGCCTGAGCTGTTGCTGTGTCGAAACCTGGCAGTCTTCCCTTACAGTCAGCAGCAATAGCCACAAGGCAATCTAGCAGTTCCCATGGCCTCATCCAAAACATGTGATTTGTTGAACTCGGCAGTCATGCAAGCAGGCTGGTATGGAAGAACTATATACAGTCTTCCACCACAGCCATGATGGAGGGAAAACCAGAAACAACTCTTCCCATAGTGAGGCAGCAGTTGATAAGCAAAGATGATTTCCTGGACCATGTTGCCTCCTTTCTACCAGACTGGAAGGAGCTGTTGCAGTTTCATGGATGAGACTAGTAGGCTCAGTGGGAACTTGACTGAACTGACGCTTAAGGAAACACCTAAGTGCAGGTTCCCTGACTTCTCACATGAGAAACTCAGCCCATGGAGCTTGCTACCTAGCAGGACAACCAAATTCAGATTGATTTCCTATTTTCTGAATATCTCTTGTTACTTTAAAGACAGTATCTTATTCTCACTCCCTCTACCTCCCTAAAATTATTTCTCCTTACTTGCTGTTGGGAAGACATAAAAAAACCCAATTGTAACCCACAAAGTGTTGAATGAAGATCAAAGAAATACTGCTGTGAAGATTGGAGACATTGCTGACATTGTTTATTTTAGTTTTCTTTTTAAAATTAGATCCCTCAATTTCAGCAAAGAAATCCAGATGACTGAATGTAACATTAATAACATGTGCAACAGCACCATTGTCTGAACTGTAACTACATGTGCAGGGTTGTGGAGTTTTGAGTGTGCCCAGATTCTCTAGAGCTGAAATGTCCTCACTAAGCTACTCTTTTTGAGAAGTAGCTCACTGCCTGTTCATAGATCCTTCAGACTTTCACGTGTCAGCCACTCCTTCGTGATGCCAAAAGCAAGCAGGCCTCCCTGTCTGGACTTGTTCAGCAGTAGCAATTGGATTCCATCAGGCCTTTATGGAATGGTGGTACCATAAGTGTTGTCTGTGGTGGTAATGCACTGTGGGCTACAATCTCCACTACACTATGTGTATATGCCATCTAAAACTACTTTCTTCTAATATTGACCACGGAGGAAAAAAAGATGCAGACTTTGGAGGGAGAGTTAGTATTTTTCTTAGACTGGTGGATGGGTTTGAGAAAGAGTGAAGAGAAGGTTTCAGGCAGATACACAAATAGTTTTTAATCTTGACAGCATCCTTGAGAGGAAGGAGAGACAAGAGTGGCACAGAGAACGATGCAGAATTGGAGCCTACAGTGGAAGCAGAGGCGTTGTCCTCTTCTGTGAATGAAAGGGGATGAGGTGCTTCAAAAACAAAAAGCCAGATTCAAAGGTCATTGTGCTGGATGGGGACATGTACTGGTTATGGGACCGACTGTTTTAGTAAATCTTCAGCTGGATCTGTTTTCCAGCCTAGTCCACTGGGAATGGTAGTGCTGGCAGCAGAGAGGAGAGAGTGGCATCTGGGAGCAGGGGAGTCTGATGCTCACGGCCGTGCCAGCTTATGTCAGCCTGAAGAGCTTGTGAGCCTGTAATGGCACACCTCGCAAGCTCACAGGCAAGCTAACCGTGTATTAAGCATTGCATACAGTATGCCACGTCATTTTAGTATTTAAAAGTATATGATGGCCAGCCCTGTACCCAGTCATTACAGTATAACTTCAGCAAGGCAGTAATTGAAATAAGCCGTGAAAAGAATTGTTTAGACTTATTTTCTAAATTTCTTTTTGACATCACGTGCAGAGGGGGAAATCACTTTAATCTGGTATTGTTTTTTACAGGAGTAAAGGTGTCTGAGAAGGGCTGAAAAAGAAAATACTGATTTTCTCCCTATGCTTTAATAATCTAGTTTAAGTAGAAACACCATTTGGAAGACAAACATAAGAGCTGGCTGTCATTTTCTGTCTGCCTCAGAAAATCCAAAATAACATTTCAGGATTTGTTGGTTGTTTTTGCTTTGGAAATGAGTTATGTAGCAATGCTGAGAAATATCTATTATTCTGTTTTCGAGGGGTAGGAAGAGACACTGCAGCCAGAAAAAATGATGCAGGGGCCTTCACAAATATCCTACCGTCTCTACTTTTGGAGCATTTTGCCCGGGTGTTAATTGTTACTTACGCTCTTGTTCTTATTACAACATTTCCTACTGAATTAATTCTAGATCATAGGAGTTATAGGTTTTAGGGAGGTTTTTAGACATCATTAGCCTATACTAATGACTACTTTCAAGGTAAACATAAAATTCTTGTAGCTGGCTGAATAGCCTTTGGGGAGTCCATTGTAGCGAGGATTTCTTCTTAAAATTGGTGTTCTGTCTTTTAATAACCAGGGCGAGCTGATCTAGAAGAGCCTGGTATTTTTTTGTTGTTCGAGGTTTCTCAAACCACAGTGCTGATACAATTCATTATTCACTTGGGATGACATTAGATTAAATTAATATTAAAACATTTAAATGCAGAACAAAGAGTTTGAAAAGTTAGAGATTGATCACCCAAGATGCAACATTGGTGCTTCATTAGTCACGGTGCTCTGTCTTGCCAGGCTGAGGTGCTTCTCTTCCCCTTATTAGCAATTTTTTTCTTTCATGCTGACTGGACTGTATTCAGGCTGTGTTGTGTACTACCTGTTTAATAATGGCTCCTATTGATAGCCTGATTTGCGTGTGCAAACTGGAATGCTCTTCACCTGCAAACTATAGCAATCTAGAATTCCATATAAGTAATAAAATCTTCATGTGGCCTGATTTTCTCCTTGTCAGAAATTTACATTTCCAGGAGATTTCAAGGTATGTTGGTGACATTGTTCATTCCAATAGCAGAAAAGAGGCCTTGCAAAAGGTCAGTTTTTTGTGGTTAGCCTAAAATTCAGAAAGCGTGGCACTAACGGAGCGAGAGAGGAACGGTGTATTTGCTAACACGGCCAAATTTTTCTAGATTTTTTTTAGTGTCAGCCTCATCTCATAGGCAGAGAGAGGAGGTTTCTCAGCTTCCTGAGAAGCTTGGCTCATCCTGAATCAATAAGCAGTGGCATAGCCAGCTCACCTTGTTCATAGCTCTAAGGCTGGGTAGAGAGAAAACCCTCCTGTCCTGGGGACACGCTCCACTCCGGAGCAGCCTGCAGTGGTAGAGCTGGGGCAGGGAACGGGTGCTGATGGCTCAGCAGGTGGCTGAAAGTCCTTAATCCCAGTAATAATGCTAACACAGCCATATGGTCCAGAGCCGTAGGAGAAGCCATTTTTCTAATAGTAGGCAATATCCAGTGTTTAGCTGGGGGGGGGAAGACAAGCTTTCAAGCAGTTAAGCCCTTTGCCACATGCAGTGTTGAAGACCACCAGTGTAGCTATTCTGAACCACCTGCAAGTTAACAAGTACAAATCAGTCCGTCAGCTCTGTTTTGTAATATGATTGTGCTTTTTGTGCTGAAATCTTATTCTCCAGCTGAAATAGCCAGTGTTCATTCTATAGATGGCTGTCAAAAGTGGATGAGATTTGGTGCAGACCATGAAGGGAAGCGCCCCGCTCCTGGGACGTGCAAGCTGAACGGGCATTTTAGCATTGGCACATGGGAAGCAAGAGTGTCCCAGGGGGGACGTGGTGCCCTAATGCTTTCAGGACTGGTCTCTCTGAAGGCAGAGACCAGCAGAAGGAGACAGAGGAGCACTGAAGCCCCCAAGCAGTGGGCTGAGAGCTGCAAGGGGGTATTACTGCAGAGGTGACTTAGCTGTCCTGAGGTGTAGCAGTGGTGCAGTGTGCTCATCCTGCAAATGTCGCTCTTGCAGCTCTTCAGGTTTTCCTTGATTCTCAGCTTAGGACCACAGACATAATTCAGAGCTTGGCTTTCTTCCCAGAAGGATGTTTGTAGGGGTTTTCCTCTGGAAAATCTTCTGCCTCCCCCTACTAATCCTCCTTGGCCAAGGGCCTGCAGGCATGATGCAATGCAATTTTTCTGGGGCATTGGGTGTAAATCTGCCAGATCTGCAGGCGTAAACCTAAATGCAGGATCACAAAACACAGCAGTGAGCAAATGGAGCAGGGGAGGGGGCAGAGGAAATCATCTGCCACTTCCACTCGAGGCCACCCGGAGCTACTTCGGACCTAGCCCGGCAAAGCTGCTCACACTTGAAGTCTCCAGCTGTCAGGTGGAGGGAGATGGAGGCAGTGGCAGCTCTTCTGCCTTGGAGAGGTAAAACAGACATGCAGAGATACAATTTCGTATTCCTCTGCCTCAGTTTTTGTGGCTTTCGGCCAGTTACAAAATTACAAAATTACAAATTACAAAAAGTACACCTACCTGTGGTTTTAAAAAATACTTTTTGCTAGGAATTGTCACTCCCGTTATATTTATGCTATATTTGGCCTCTGAAGCCTTAGCGGAGAAGCTTAAGGTTTTGCATTTGAAGCTGTGTTGTGTTAATTCAAAGATAGCTTTAAAATGAATGCAGTGGATTAAATGCAGGCAGAAGACTGAATGATTTTTGTTGATGTGTAGATGAAGGGATGTAGGTGTCATGGAATGGGCCTGATTTTTCTTGCTTGGGCCCTGCAGGGTTGGTGATACGGTAGGATAGAGTGCATGATGCAACTGATGCTCATTTTAGCTTCTGCTTGACGTGATGTTCAAATCCATAAAGGCACAGCGTATGCCCTCCTTGTTCACGAAAACTCCCACGACCTTTCTAGTGTCCTGGAAAGTGTGATGTGCAGCTGGGGTGAACACAGCAGGTCAGGGAAGTTTGTAGGTTAGTGGTTTGCATGGTACAAAGGGTTAAGATGGAGGAGAAGGCTTCGCTTCTCTTCCAGCCAGGCATGTTTATCTCAGATCTCAGGCTGGGGGGAAATAAACCTTCCTGGGAAGTGGAGTCTCATGGGAAAAGTCTTCTGCTCCACAAAAAGTCTTCTGTCCCCGGTCTAAGGGGAGCAGAGCCGAGGCTTTGGTGCTTGCTGCTGCCTAAGTAAGAAATACAGTTTGATGTCTCGGTGGACTCTGTCACCCAGACCTTAAAAAAAAATATTTTAAAATGAGCTTTAGCTTCTTCTGTTTTTCTCTTCCTGTCCCCAGTGGAGAAAGTTTCCAATTCCCAGCCATCACTTAAGCACATGCAGAGTTATCTGGGGAATTACCAAATGCAGAGAGAGCAGCAGGATTTAGAGAAGACACCCATGGGAGGAGAAGGGCTGCTGAGATGAACATTTCCAGGAGACAGATTATATAAAACTTTTTGCTTTTGTGAAGGAAATCTAGCACTGGTTGCACAGGTGTGGTGGTGGAGATCACAGGAGTAGAGGGACTGAACCAGGTTCAAACTGTGCAGCCGAAAGAAAGCTCGCTGGCGGGGAGGAGGGAGTCTTCAGATCCTTCCAGCGCCATCAAGTCTTTGCATATGTTCCCTATCAACCCCCTGCATGAACAGTATGTGGTCAATACACTCTGCATGCATTTATGTATCTTAGGTACCCAGCAGGCTAATTTGATTCAAATACTCTGCTTTTCCCCACCCCTGTGGTAGAAAGCAGCCTCTTTATCCCTTAAATGTGACAACAACAAATTTCAGAGCCATATCCCACATGCCCTTTCTGTGCCTTGGTCTCATCAAAGGCTCATGGGTAACATTTGTTTGGGAGGCATGTTAAAAAAAATTGGCAGTGCATTACTGACTAATTGCTTAACTGGAACTGGTGAAACAAAGAAGTTCAGATTCAAAGCTGAGGGACTCTCAAAGAGCTGCAGGTGTTTCCCTCTGACTGCTGTTTTGTTTCTTCTTTAAATTTACGCTAGCCGGCAGAACTAGTATCTATAGAGTAAAAATCCAGTTGGTTCCTACCTTCTTTTGCTCCCCCACCCCAGCCCGTAGTGTGTTTATCCCAGCTTTTCACAGGTCCTCACACCACGTTTCCTGAGCTGGGCCCTGCTGCTAACCAACGTCCCGCAGGGCAGATCACGCTGTTGAAGGGAAGGAAGGTTTTGGGAAAGCTGCAGCTTGAATGCTCTTTCTGCTTCTTCTTGAGAAGTGTATCTGAAGTATACTGCTATCCCCCTCTTGTCTTTAACTGAAATGTTGAAAGCATTTGAGAATTTTTATGCCATTTCAGTTTAAAAGCTTTGATACTCTATTCCACATCATCTGTTGACAAATGTGAGACGGCTTCCCAGTTCCTCAGGACTGGGACCATATTCTGCCAGCATCTCTGGGGAGAGCGGCAGAAAAACCAAGCATGCTGTAGGACATGGAAAAGCAGAAATTTGCAGCTCATTGCAGGAAGGTTGCAGCAGAGGAGCAAACTCTGGTTGTGCTGAGCTGCTCCCCCTCACCCGGAGAGGAGCATTAAGTGGAGCTCCCATGGGAGTGACAGCGACACTTATAACAGGTACTTAGGCAGAGTCGGGCGCTTGTTAGTGGGGTTATTATCTGTCATGAAGAGGTGTCAGAGCAGTTAATATAGCTTACTGGGGCGAGGTAAGGATGTAGCTACTCTGAGCAACATATGCTTCTGCCTGCAGAAAGCATCTGTTCCATCACAATTTTACCTATTGGTAGTAATTTACTTTCTATGTTAAAGATTATACATATGATGTTGGGTTTTGATGCTAAAATAATTGTGTTCTAGGTTACAAAAATGAAATATTGGCACAATACAATACTGACTACTTCAGCCACGAGAAAACCTGGAAATATTTCATTTGTCTCATGCTGTGAATGCAGTACTTTTTCCGTAACTGGAATGGGCCCGATCTTATCTAATGATGGCCTAAGTCCACAGGACATCCCAGAGAGGCTGCTGCTCAGCAGGTGCCGGTGTCGATCGCAGGGGAACTCAGCTGCCTTCCTGTGTGAATGCAATGCTGAATAAGTCTCTGGGATTGCTGGAGTAGCATCAGCCAAGAGGAGCATCACGGCATGCAGACAGGCAGTCGCCAAGGATTGCCGGCGGTGCCTGGAAATCAGCAGGCACGGGGACGGCACTGGGGCTCTGCAGCACGGGGAAGGCTTGAGCCAGATGCAAGTGCATGCTTGCGTAGTGGCAGAGACAGCAGTGCGCACCAGAAGGCTGATGGAAAAGCCTGAAGACTGAGGCCTGCAGAGCACTCATTTTCCATAAGGGCTTGTCCAAAATAACTCCAAAATTGCTTTGTCAAATGTGGGATGAAATTCTCTTAGCAAAACAGTTTTTTTTCCTGAGCAAATTAGTTGGGTTTTTTTTTTTGTTTAAGTAAAAAAGCTCAGGAAAGAAAAAACAAAAAAAGAACAAACCTACAACCAATTGTGGAAGCAACTCACCTAACTTTTCTTTCCTTTTCTCTCCTAAATCTAAGAATGCTGAGTTCTGGGCCATTCCTAGGGCTCCCAAGTCTCATGTCATCCAAGACAATTTGAGCACAGGTGATGAAGCTGATTTTTGTCTAAATTTCTCAAGAGGTTTCAGTGTATTTTATTATTGCTTGTTTTGTTATCAATATAATTTTTAAAACCATACTGAAGGAAAATAATTGCTTTAGTCACTTGGTGAAAACCTCTGCTGAGGTTTTCAGAACTTTGTCTGAGTACTTCCTGAAGGATCATGTAAGTACACTGTAAGTCCTATGGATCAAACAAGAGTTGTTTAAACTGTGAATGCTTTTTATTTTAAGATAAAGGTTTGTGCTTTTTATTTTTAATCACAGGCCTGAGCTGGAATTAAGGATCTCTGAACCTTGGGGCCATTTCCACCTGAATCTCTAGGCTGAGAGAGACTTCTGTAAGCATTCCTCTACTACAGGACACAGATCAGTCTTTAAACCTTGGATTTACAGGGGTTTAATTTATAGTGGCACTGGCACTGCTGGAGACGTCCTCTCAGGAACCAGACTCTGCTTTCTGGTCCTCTGTTCATGGGAAAGAGTGTGCTTTGTTCCTCCACCGTAAGCAGGTTAACATACCCGTTTTAACAAATGATTTATAGTTTAATTATTAATAATTTTTGTTTCCTATTGTCACTTCTCCAGTTAAGAGCTATTATTACAGGTAAAGCCTGGGCATTGTGAAGAAAGCATGCAGCTGAGAATCTGCACAAGGTCACTAAGTGTGTTTGCGTGTGTGCTTTTAAAGGAATTAAAGCTAAACCATATGCGGAAAACAAAGCAGAAGACGTGTATACCGCAGCGTTCTTTTCCAAGAACAGTATCTTTTCAACAGCAAACAACAGAGGGCACAGCCGTGGCTACTTTGTGACCACGCAGAGGATGTGATACCGCTATTTTCTCATGGTGGAAAGAAAACAGTGAGTGCTGCCCGCTGCTCAGTACGGGCTCAGTGTCTGCTGGTATCCCCAGCTGTCCTTGTCTCCGGCTGGAAGCTCGGCTCACACGTTCCTGGTGCGGGCCCAGAGCTGGCCCAGGGCACAGAGAAAGCAAGCAGCTGTCTGGGGCTGTCAAGGGCAGTTCTGCACTTGGCTTTTGCTGCAGGAAGGGTCAGTCTGGGAGAGAAAGGCTGGCTTTTTGACCAATGCTTCTGGGGTGCTCAAGGTCTGAGGTGTTTTGGTACCCACGCCAGCCACTGCCTTCCTACAAGATGTCTGTTGTCAAATATGGGTGGATCTCCTCTTCGTCTCATTTTGCCACAGAAGCAGCACAACTTTTTTGCTGTTTTCTTTATTATTTCACTGAGGAGAGAGGCCCCATAATGAGCATGGTGACATCCACGGCTCTTCCTTTCTGCTTGTCCTTGATTGTCTGCTTGTGGTGTTTGCTTGTGATGAGAAAACTCCAGGAGATCAAGCCATACAGTAGTTAAACCCATGTTAAAGGTTAAATGAAAGTATTTAACTCTGTTTGAATGTGCTATTCTAAATTTCAGGGGGCGAACTCCTTATTTGGGAAGGAAACTTACTGGACTTTCGGGCTGTGTCAGAATAGCAGGAACTTCGATCCTGGATCACATAAAGCAAGTAAATCTAGGAAAACATTTTCACATTTTTGATGGTTCTAATATCTGCCAGACCTATTTTGTTAAACTGTATTTAAAAATACATTTATCACAACTTGCTTATCAAGGCACATGTCACATGCATCGTCATGCTGATCAGCCTGAAACAGAGGAGTTTCTCAGCTGATAATCTGCTGTGGCACAAGAAGGGCGGGTTAGAAGTCAAGACTCCAGGGATTAAATTGTGGTCCCTTTAAAATCGATAGGCATCTTGCGAGTTGCTTTGGATTCTGCTCTGTTTTGCTGTTTCACATGGATTCTGTTCTTGATACTTGATGCAAGAATTCAACAAGTTATTTTACTCTTCTAGTCTTTTACCTTCTCCAGCACTATTTCACAACCCTTTGTATTATATATAACACAGTAAGAACAACAGGTAAATACATTACGTATACATATAATATTAAAAACATTAATATGCCCAAGCATTCCTCTGTGATCACTCTCCTGTTCATATTGATTTCATATTCAGGATTGTGGGTAGGAAAGGCCAAAGGTATTTCCTACATTGAGAAATATAATTTGCATAGGAAAATATTTTCCATTCTGTGGGTAATTTTCTGAACTCTTCTTTCCACAGGCTCTGTGGGCAAATCCCTTTTTGAGGCCGGCAGCAGGGCTGTGTAAGTAGAGGTGAAGGACTTCATTTGGCACTTGGTGGACACAGCAGGATGCCGATGGGCAAGATGCGCAGACCAAGGTCTACAGCAGCATGTTTTCTCCAGGCGTTGTAGGACACAGCAAGCAACACTGGCACGGAGAAGAACACCAGCCAGGTTATTCCCTAGGAACTAAAAATCTCACTAATTTCTCCAGTTGCACTTCTGATGTCTGAGACAATTCATCTGCTGCCTGCTGTGGAAAGGAGCATCCCCTTTCACCTTCACACCATCTTCGGCTGCATGCCACACTGCTTCCCTAGCCAGGCACCTAGTGATCGTGCCTTTGCTTGATAAGTTGATTGGCCTGATGGAAAAGAGTCACCAAAACTGATGTGAGGGTAGTGGAGAGCAAGACCACCCCAGTGGAGCATGACGTTAACTGTGACATGAAATCATGCTCCCAGCAGTATGGTAAAATTAATCCTGTTTTGTGCCTGAAGTCAAAGGAAGTTGAGCACTTGAATTCCTTTAGCTACTTCTAGGCTGCTAGAGGCATTTGCCCCCAGGAGCAATCCCCTATTCCCAGGTGAAGGCGTGTGAAGTGGCTCATGTCCAGAGAACAGCAGCAAGGGACATGTCTGGGCATCGTATAGTCATACTGATGAGCAAGTAAAATGGGCCATGTCCTGGGCATCCCAAGGGGATACTGCACGGTGGATGAATGAGCTCCTCCTCTCCAGAACAAGGTAGCCTTGGCCATCTTCTCTCTTAAGAATAGTCACTACATCGTGGTGTCCCCTGCAGTAAGCCTGGACATTGCCTGGGAGATGCAGCTGGGCCATGGAGCCTGTTGGAGATTCAACAGTATGGGCAATGCTCAAGTTCATGTCCTGGCCATGTTTAGCTCCCTAGTATCTGTGTTTCCTTCATGACTCAAGATGTCATTATTATTTTCTGTTACCTTTGCAGTTCAGAGTGCCTAAGTGAGTGCTGCATCACAGCCTGCCAGCTGCTGTTTCTGTTGCATGACACCAGGTTGTACAGCATGTGTATCCTGGGATGTGGCAAGAGGGCATCTGTGGTGTGTTTTCAGGCTGCAAAGCCAGCTAGGGTGGTGTTGGAAGATTAATACAGGAGGAAAGAGCCAAATTTGTAATAGTTTCTTTCATGGTTTCAGACTGTGGGACGATTATTGTCAGCTGGACTGAGCCAGCTTTTGATGCGTTTATGCCATGTGGGTGATCAGGGGATGGAGTGAGCAAGCTAGGAGATGACAGTATTTGCAGCAAAGGTGCCCCCAGCTTTGTGTTGGTGGGTCTTTCTGTGCCCTGGGACCCTGGAAAGGACGGGAAGCGCTGCAGAAGTGTAATGCAGGAAGGCACGAGGGCAGCAGGACTGCTGGGGAAGCAGGGAGAGGGAGCCTGCTCTGCGCGCGGCTGTAAGGTCCCAGGGCTGCATGCCCGCACGTCCGACCGGTTCGTGTCTCTCTGTTCGAACCGAGCGGCGGAGGTGCCCGCCTCTCTGCCAGGCCCCGCAGGTGCTGCGCCACAGCCCGAACCGGAGAAAGAAGTGCACATTTACGGAAAGTCCTTTTCCCTCCCTTTCCTTTCCCTTTTAAGGCTCTTGGCCAAGCTGTGTGATTCTTATCTGGTCTCTGCAGAGCCTTGAAGTGAGGTCATTCAGGAAGTTTAATTAATCCTGCACAATTGTCGCTACATCCTTGGCTGTGCATTGTACTAGAGCCCAGCCCACTACCACAATGCATCTTACGACAACTGAACATCTGTTTAAGAACTGATTGCCAAGAAGTAGTACTTGCTAAGCCTAGTTTTTCCTCCGGCTGTATATGTGCAGTTCAACACAACATTGTATAACACTGTTAAGAGAAAAAACAGAATTTCCCCCTGCTCTTGGGATCAACTGGTAAAGCAAACTAAAATTGTCTGGGAAATGCTGGTTCTGAAATATCGGTGACAAAGGAATGGGCTGGCCTATGTGTGTGTCCTGTTCAGCTGATTTCCCAGGCTTGCACCCTCCAGGGCACTGGGTTGTGAACTGATACCGTGTGACATGGGATTTCTTGGGACGCTGGGGTGGATCCACTGGTGGTCTCAGTCCCTGACTGCTGTTGCTTCCCTGCCTCAGTCGTGGGACCTTGCATGTCCCCAAGGGTGTGTGCTCTTCCACTCCTTATGTTCTTGGACTGCACTGAAGGGTGATGTGTTTCTGCTGCTCCTGAGTGGGGAATGTTACACAAAATTGTGTAGATACACACATGCAAAAATGTCTTTGTTCTTCCCAGTCTCCCAGGACAGCTTTTTAAAAATGATACTCTGGAAGAGGAAGAAAAGAAGGAAAAGAATGATAATACAGGGGGGGAACTGCAAGTCCTTTGCAGGGGAGAAAGAGAATGCTGGCAGGAGAGGAAGGGGGGCAGGGGTGTGGGCACCAGCAAGCAAAACCCAAGGCCATAGGGGCAGAGTAAAGATGATGGGACATATAGAAGGCCTGGTGTTGGGATGCACCTTTGTCTGACAGAATATTGCAGTATCCTTGGAGCCTCTGTCATCTTCCTTTATTTGCTCCTATACCTCTCCGAGTTTTCTCCAAATGCCTTAGCGGTAGAAGGATACGAAGAAGAATAGGATAAAATCCTGCAATGAGTTGCTCTTTCTAACAGTAGGCAGGTATTGGGGCATGAAACAATGCACCTCATCTTTCAGGGAGAACCAGAACTTGTCCCTGCTCCCACAGACAGAAGATCTAATATGCCATGCCCCACAGCCTGCTCACCTGGGCTGACCTCTCACAGAATCACAGAATAGTAGGGGTTGGAAGGGACCTCTGTGGGTCATCTAGTCCAACCCCCCTGCCGAAGCAGGGTCACCTACAGCAAGCTGATGGTGCAGCCCC
>Ga0065711_1029287_pt1 | contig 36789 bp, 20 predicted proteins | sample Hoacrofraction12_FD_59098 | JGI IMG/M metagenome (GOLD analysis project Ga0065711, IMG submission 59098) | Hoatzin crop microbial communities from Cojedes, Venezuela - Epithelial fraction 12 v2 (version 2) | ecosystem: Host-associated > Birds > Digestive system > Esophagus > Crop | place... | reverse complement strand
CAGGGCACACTGCTGGCTCATGGTTAACCTGTCATCCACCAGGACACCCAGGTCCCTCTCCGCAGAGCTGCTCTCCAGCAGGTCCACCCCAAGCCTGTACTGGTGCATGAGGTTGTTCCTCATTCAGTCATAGTATTTCCACAGTACAGTTGTTTGCCCACTTAGTTAAATAATGTATCTAAGCAAAATACATTTCTGCAGCAATAACATATTCTACATATTAAACCATATTTGTCACCTACTTTTGGATTCTTCTAGTGATACTGGAGAAACACCAGTGACATGAAGAGTAGGAATAAACGTTTTTGACTTAGTCATATGTTACCAGCATTTCTACAGGACTGGTTTCTGCCACAAAGACACCATCTGTGCTTGAATATTTGTTTGTTTTTCTCTCTTTGTAATCCAAAGTGGTATACAGGACAAAGGTAAAAACCCTCCTGAAATATATTGCAGTACGAAGGCATTTCTTGTAAGGAGAATCACAGATGTTTTCTTCTGTTTTCTCTCTCATCAGATAGTTCAGTGCCATCTTCTCTTTTTGCCCAGTGAATGCATAATAAATTCTTCATCTTTTGCACTTTTTAGGTAATTTAGACCAACTTCTTATTGACGCCACGTAGGAATGACTCAATAATAAATAAGAAAGATGCCAGATATTTATGTTGGTGCACTAGTCCTATGAGAGGCTTCCTGGAGCTTTCGTTTGTTAGCTTATTCTCACGTCTGCAGTTACAGACCTGTTTACCACAGGAACATATGCTTAATCCCTTGTCTTGCTTTCAGGGCAGTGTGTTTTAGGCAGCAGCCGGGCCTGGTGGGAAGCCAAGCGTTCACAGCTGAAACCAAAAGACACATTTGTTGCGTTTGAAGACCCTGCACTAGGGAAGTGGTGTCTGGTTGCATTATTCTCTATGCAGCAAAGGTTTGCATTTGTTTATAGGGTTTGTGAATTTGCACAATTAATATCAATCAATAAATCTCCTGTCTAGGATCTCTCAGGAAACCGTCAGAGTTGCATTAACTGCATTCTCCGAAATCAGTGACCTTAGCAAAGACCTGATGAGGCACTCCTGCTGTTGGTGAGCATCATTCACACAAGCAGGAAGAAAGCTGTGTGGTCAGGCCCTGGGCTGAACCCCAGAAGTGCTACAGCCTTCAGCATGACAGCCCTCACTCTTTGCCTCCCTTTAGAAGCCTCTGTGCCATCGCCTTTTAGTCCCCTTACATAATTTACAGTGGGTAGCGTCACTCATTGTGCTGTCTTTGCAACACAGGTCTCTTTAGAGATGTAAAAGTCTGCTTTGCTGAAGACACATTACAAACCCCTCATTTAGAGCTGTATAAAAGCACCGAGAAAACCTGCTCTTGGTGAACTTCATGGGGGTTTTACCATTGACGTCAGTGAGACCAAATTCCCACCCGCTTTCAAGCAAGACTAAAACACTGAGCTCAGCTGACTGGGGGAAATTATGCAAGAATTACAACCACCAGGACAGAAACACAGCAGACTGCCATGTAAATCTCTAGTGTAACAGGATCAATGAGAGTCACTGCAGTTTTATGAGTATATATTTATTTATACGTCAACATTTTGAGGCAAAACTTACGAGTCCTAAGGAAGTGCTGCAAAGCTCCCACACCTTATTGTATAGATGTATGTAAAATTGCCATGCGTAGTAAGTACACTCAGAAAGACTTATTTTAGAAGTTGCCTTTCCCACCTCTTCTAATGTTAGCTGTAAGCAAACATGCAAACAGAAGCCTCATAACCACACGTGGAGAAACAAGTTGTGAGTAGCATTTAAACCACCTGTCCAGGGAGCTACTTTTGGCCTGCGAGATGTGCCAGCAAGGGAAAGGTCAGAATGAAGATGCTGGCAAAAGGAAAGGCAGAGTCATATCTTAGCACAGAGTACAACTGTGCTGAGATGTCAGCCCTTTGGCTCCCCTGTCAGCCTGAGTCCTGGGACTGCTGCTGGGGTTGGGAGTGGCAGACAGCAGCAGTACAGGTCCCTTCTGCAAGCTGACTTGTGTGTGAGGGCCTGATTAGCCATTTGTTCTGCTGGGGGCTGACTGCGGGGCGTCTGATGAAGTGGAAGGGGCAAGGTGTGCTCAGCTTTTGGAGGAGAAAACATGGGAGCAGAAAGAGCTGGAGGAGGACACCTACTCCAACATCTCTGGTGGTATCACAAGGCCAGCAGCAGTCGGGTGCCCTTGGGGAGTGCACAGACCCTGCACAAAGCCAGGCATCTGCAAGAGTGAGACAACCAAGTATGTGGCCTGCAAAGCCCACATTCAGGCAGTAAACAGGAGAGAAATCACAGAATATTGTGAGTTCTGACAAAGTTCTAATCTCATTTCTGATCTGGTGAGGAGTGGCCCGTGCTAGCATATACCAGGACAAATGAACAGGTGAACGCTTTTCCATTTAACTTTTAGGGAAAGGCTCTTCCTGAAGAGTCCTGGGCTGCCTGGAGTGGCAGGGCGATATAATCAGCCATGGCATGATAACTTTGCAGTCAAAATTGATGAAGAAATCAGAGAGAGAGAGATCACACTTGGCAGACACATCAGCAAATATCAGAAGTCCTTTCCCATAACAAGACCTTCCCTAATGTTAAAACAAAAGAAATGGCCAGAAATTTCTGACTAGATTTATATTTCCATGGATTAGTCTGCATTGTCAAAGCGTAAAAAATTCTGAAGAAGTACAGATTCAACAAGTTTTAAATGTGAATATTCCTGTGGTGCAGATCACTTCCAACCAGAGAGCAAAAAGGAACAAACAGTCACTCAAAAACTGTGATTTTTTTTCCAATTTAAAATAGACAAATGCAACAGTTCTGTTTTGTGATATTTTCCAAAGACCATATTTTGTGTGTTGCAGGGTGGAACAAAAAGAATTTGAGACCTTTAAAGTTATCATAGAATGGAACTGTTGTTCTCTGGCCAATTACATTAAGCAGGCTTGAAGTTACAAGAAATGCCATCAGAAATAAGAGGTATAAAGAAAAAGAGTGGCATAGAGAGCTGATAAACATAACTGTATGTTTAATTCAGGAAAACAATGGTCTGCTGTCATCTCTCTGATTCCAAGGACAGTAGTATCTTAAGGACAACACATAAGATCTTTGGAATGAAATAACCTTAGGCAAGTGAGAACCCACCCATAGAGCATCTAATAATATCATAGAAGAGAGATAGGACTTTTTTTTTAAAGTTGCCTTTATCACACTCCAAATAGCTGTGCAGATGCATAGCCCAACCTAGCAACTTTGCAAACATTAACACTTGTGAATAGTTGATAAATTCTGGAAAAGCCAATGTCTCTCCTAGCTCTGCAATAAATAGAGACTGGAATTTATCAGATTCAGTTACAGTTTGGCTGTCTAATGCTGAAAGCCAGAGTCTTATTTTAACGGAAAAAAATGTAAGATTGTCCCTTTTAAACATTTTCATATTTCTGAAAAGAACTCTCATTCTGTTTCTGCACCTCATGAAATCATTAATTCTGGAGGAGTTATCATCACTTAGTCCACCAGCTGGCCAGCCCTTCAGTATTGGCTTGCCTTTAAAAGAAGACATCAGAATCAGTGAAGAAAGTGGCAATGATTGTTAGTAGAATTTCCCAATTTAAACACAAGAAATGAATCAGAATACAGAGTGGTCATCAGGATAGATGACAGGCTGGCTGCCTTTCTTTCGATGCTTGTCCTGAAGCTGCTATATCGGCCAGTGAAGCTGAAAGCCCTTTGGGACCCAGGATGTATCTTGCTAATGTCTGTAAAGTCCTTGTCACATTTTCAGCTCTGTGTTAGTTCTAAAGCCAAGTTGCATATTCCAGTGCTATACAGAAAATGAAAAGCTTATTAAGTGCAACAGTACTGTGAAGCTCAAACACAGTGCCTGTCTGTTTCATCCCATTTAGACAGCATGTCCTTGTGCCTTCTTTCTACAGCACAGAGAATCCCTGATCTGCAGGTGAACAATCCTTGCAATTGCCAAGACTGCAAATGAAAGCATTTTACTGCATATTCTTTGAGGGAAACAAGGAGGGAGGCCCTATAAATGTGTTATACTGTACTGAGAGATAGACAAAGATATGCAGTATGAATTTATTTTTGTTAACAGTCTGAGAAATAATGCTAGTTATTTTAACTCGCCCTTGGAGTTACTGCTCTGAAGGAATGTGCTAAATGCTATGCATTTCTCATGTGTCTATTTGAATATGAAGATTCAACAGCATGGGTCTACATCTGTTCTAAAAAAAAGATCAGCGCTTGGCATCTTGGTGTGTGCTGTGCTACAATGCATCAGATTCCTTGCAATGTAGCTAAGATCTACATTTTTAATATTGGCTAGCGGTGCCTCCCGTTTTGGGTGCTTAGCCTAAATTGCCTTACAGATGTTGAATGCTCTGGGAGTGAGTACTCTGTGCTGCTTTGAAAAGCCTCAAATGAAAAATCCAATATTATTTTGGGAGGCACTCCAGAATTATCAATTGCCTAAATACATGAATATTTCAAGTGCTCCTGAAAATAATAGTGCTCAAAAACCTCATGCAATAATGTTCTGAGATGTTGTAGAGCTTACTTCCCATTATATCTCTTTCAGCATTGATTAAATATTATTTGCTGCTCCTTCTAGAGCGCGAGAGGCTCTACGAGACTTTAAAATATTTTGAAGTTGCTTAGTCAAGCCAAAAGCCCTGTTGCTCAGTTTGAATATATAGCAAATTCAGCTTTTTTTCAAAGGCAAAAAAAAAGCAGTACACTCTTTTTTCTGTGGTTCAGATTTTGCAAGTCATTCCAATACTTTTAGATAATGAGTCTGGAATAGTCTGAACAAGTGCAATAAGCAGTGTTTAGTACCACATACAATTAAATTAGACAGTACACCAAAATGGCTTCATTTGAACTGGAAAACTTCGGTTAATAAATAAACAAACTCCCTAAGAGCTCAAATTTAACACAAAAAAACAGAGAAGCAAATTCCAATAATTATATCCATGTCAAGAAGTACTCTTCATAAAAAAAGTACGCTTCACTTTCGAGTTTCAAGGGATGCAACAAGCAACCAGTGCAACGTCTGAGATTTGCACTGCTCAGCTACATACATTTCACCCAGCACTGGCTCTCTACAAATGGCATGTCTAAGCTGGTTGTCTGGGCTGCCTCACTGCTCACTGCCCAGAGACTGATACATCCAGAGATGTCTAAGACCAGGTGCAAAAAATAGCCCTTTGGAGGTGCTACAGTTATTTGAAATAAATCTCTCCACAGATTTCCTAAAAAACAGAGTAGAATTCAAATTTTAAACACAAGCAACCACTGTGGAAGATATGCATTTCTATTAATGTTTTACTGTTTTATTAGGTCAGTCCTGCACGTGGGCGTTTGCATGTGGTAGAACCTGTGTTGTTGAATTCACCCCCAAATGCACAATTCCTGTTGCTTTTAGAAGTCATTTGTGTTCAACTGTTTTTAAAACAGAGGTTTCAAAGCCGCATCACAGAGAATTTATGGAAACAAAATTTTAAACCGGCACATGTGAGGATCTGCTTCATAAATGCTTGAATATGTAAAAAGTACTGTGTGACTTCTCTGATGAATAACAACTGAGCTGCACAGCTTGACTTTCAAATATTCATAATCAATTCATTAAATAAGGAATGAATGGAAGAAAAATATGATCACAGATATTCCACAAACAGGAGGGAAAGCTAAATGACAATTCTGATGTGTCCTCTGAATATTTTCATAAGAAAACTGTATTAATATTTAAAGCATATATTACCTTTTTTAGTCAGCTCTAATTTAAGTGAATTTCATTCTCTGTGAAATGTCTGCTGATAGAATACTAATTCTACTAATAGTTGCTTGCCATACTTGGGAAGGCAGGAGTTAATATTACTAATGTCTGTGTCTAAAGATGTTACTCTTGACACTGAATTAGAGAATGTTGTAACCATGTAAATTTATGAACTAGCACAATGGAAATGGAAGCAGTGTGTCAGAGTGAGATATTTGATCTATCTACATAAATACGTAATCTCACAGATGGCAAACAACCCCAGATTTGAGAAACAGACTGTGAGCAATACTGATACTAGAGAAAAGCATGCCCCTAAAATGGCAAAAGCTGGGGTGTCTAACAGCAAAGTCAATACACCACATTTCTAATTATCCCGACTTGCCAAAGACCTAGCTTGAACTGCTGGCTCATTTTCCCAGGTCCTTGACCCATTCTGCAATGGAAGGCACTGTTGCCTGCCTTTGTGCTCCCCAGGGGCTTCTCTGCACGGGTGGCTAAGCGATCCCTGCTGAGGGTCTCCAGCCTGATGAGCAGAGGAACCTTCCCCAAGGTGGGCAGCCAGCCCTCCTTTCAGGGCTGGCACTCCTGAGCCGTTCTGACTCCCAGGCTTTCCAGGACTGATAGCAGAACTGGCCCTCCAGAGCTTCATTGCCTTCAGCCACAGGTTTCAAGAGCAGATAGTTGCCACCTTGAATTGTTTTAGCTCAATCCAGTATAATGCTATCTAATACTTTGGGAACAACATAGTAACTACACCTTTGGAAAACTAAAAGCAAACTGTATGCAGGATTTGATGCAAGCCCTTGATGTGAGGAGACGTTCTATTTCATACCACTTCTTTCACAGAATCACAGAATAGCAGGGGTTGGAAGGGGCCTCTGTGGGTCATCTAGCGCAATTCCCCTACCAAAGCAGGGTGACCTAGAGCAGGCTGCACAGGACCGCGTCCAGGCGGGTCTTAAATATCTCCAGAGAAGGAGACTCCACAACCCCTCTGGGTAAGCTTACTCTCTCTTTGCAGCTTACTGTTTTCCTTCCAAGAGGAACACGGAAATAAAGACCATCACAGTTACAATAAGTTCATGAAGAAATCAAGGGCACAGCCACATATGCAGATACTAATATAATATATGCAATTAAAGGAACAGAAGGCTTAATGAGTGCACTAAATAAAGGTTAAGTGCCTGATGCTAATGGTTCTTAGTCAGCTTTCTGATATCTATTGAAATGACTGACTTTGAAAAAACGATGCTTCTATGCAAGATTGTTTAAAGAAGTTTAAAAACAAATTCAATGCTATGAGTGATGATCCTAGGACAATAAATCTGCAAAGATATATCTAAGTGGAGGAACAAACACCAGCCAAAAGGGAAAAAGAACTTCAGATGTTTGATCATAAAGAAACATACAACCAGGCTTGCTGCACCAGTGTACTCAAGACTTCAGTGAACTGAAAGTGTCGCTTTATAGCCAAGTCCCTGCTAAGTTTCTGTGCTAAGTCTGGTTTACCAAACAGGATAAGCTGAACAATTTTCATGTAAATAAATAAAAAAAAAGAATGGGATCTACTTTCTATTGGGGTTGAGATCAACCACCTCAATTAATTCCTTACCCACGGCACCTCTGTCTGATGCCAGCCAGGCCTGACAGGGAGACAGGCCGATGCTTTAGCAGACAACAAAACCTCCTTTCTCACGACATTTCTTCTCACACTAGAAAAAATGCTACTAGTTTTTCTTTCATCGTATGTTTAAAATAAACCTTTTGTGCTTCCCAGGGCAACTCCTGCTTCCAAAGCTGTCTCCCTGGGATTGAGATCAAGTGTTACAGCTATGCCAGGGCAACGGGGAAAGGCAGGTGCCTGCAGAGGTGAGCAGGGCTCTGGCACGGGGGTCAGCAACGCCTGTCGCAGGTGACATGTGGCGAAGCTGGGAGATGGGCATCCCCAGACGGGCACCCTGAGCTGGTGTGGGTGGGCAGCTCCCCCCTTGTGCAGCAGGGAGTACCCACAAACCCATTGAGGAGCAGCATCTACTAGCTCCGACTGGCTTTCTACTGGTCGGTTCAGTCCTTGAAGTGGGAAGGAAAATCACAATCTGGATGACCAGCGTTGAAAAGTTGGCAGAGTCTGCTCTAAAGCACAGAAATGGGGCTTTACACTTTATGCGATCTACCGTTCTCCCATCCTTGGGTGTTTCAGGGGATATATGGATGCAGGATGATGCTAAATCTGGACTCCTTCCTGGGGGAGAATGTGTTGGGAAAGAAATAACCCCATCTCAGAGGCAGGTGGGAATGTTGCCTGCAACATGAATACTGGAGGATTTGGGCATGTTTTTAACTTTTTACCTGACTCTAATGCTATTCAAGAATGGGAGTCTAATAAGTCAATGCAGTGAGGGTTAATCCTGGTGTCTGAGTATCTGACGTGCTGACAGTGCTAAGCCTTCTTTTTAGCTGCAGTGTGCAACATCAGGCTAGATTTACAGGAGGCACATGTACAAATTCTAGAGAATTTTAGGAGATCTTTGAGGTGTTCCCTCTCTTGCTCAGTCTAAATACCAGCAAATTCCTCTGCAGCGGAGTGTTGCTTTCATAGTGTTGCCCTGTTTAAGTATACCCACTTTACCCAGAGCAAGTCATATCCAGATACTAATAATGTACCGAGAAAGTAAGTTGCTAAACAGGCATTTTGAACCAAGCTTGCTTGTGGAACCTTAATCTTTCTGTGCATCATATTCCTTGTGAGGGATTAATGGCAATGGTTGCAGGGAGATCTGAGGGCTTGTCATAGTCATGGCTACAGAAAAGTAGAGACCTTCTGCAAAGTGGTTTGATGGATGACACTGAGCACTTTATTCATAGTGCTAGGACATTGCCTGTAAGAGCTGAGCCTTTTTCTCCCCTCTTTCTGGAGCACATGAAGTGCTCTGCTGAGAGCAGGAAAACAAATTAGGTCACTGAACTTTCCCATGACCTTGACACAAATTCCAGTTTGCATTGACCAGCAAAGCGCCTACTTGAATGGGACCTGTCCTGTCCTCTTTTTCACCATGCCTCACCCATTTCAAAGTGACAAAAACAGAACAGAAAACTAAAGTTCCCATAAAAAGGAGGATTTTTTAATAAAACCCTCTTGGGCCCTCCCTGCCTTCATAATTTAAGGAAACTAAGTTATTTCATTCCAATTCTGATATTTAGCAATGTTGACAGTTCTAATACATTGTAGATCCTTCAGATCATATTGTTAAGCTAACCCACTTTTGCAAATTAAGCTGAAAAAAGACAGATGCTGCAACTTGTGAGGCCGATAGATGATGACAATTGTGCTTGCATTTAAATAAAAAGTGCATTTCATTCCTTCTTGTGCTGCATTCTCTAGTCAGAAAGCACCCAAACATTTTCACAGTAAGAATTGTATCTTAACAGCTTGTTTTATGGGCCACCTCTCATATCATGGGAGACCAACATAGATCACTTCTCCTCCCTGTTGGTTAACTACAAGTAGTACAGCAACTACAGTTGTTTATGTCAAGACTCTTACAAACAGAAAGTATTTAGGTGCACGTCTTCTGAAGTATATGTCTGTGTGTCTAAGCAAGTGTTCAATTATGGCCAGAGCTTTTGTACTCATTTAGACTGGATCCTACAAGATCCAGGGCACAGGCAGCTATACAAGCAGCAGAAGGATTTGCTTTCTGCGGCTCTTTACAAAATCTGTGCAAGATTTCTGCAGCTGGGAAATCTCCTGCACACTCCCTGACTAGCTCTAGTTCTAGGCTGGCAGTAAGTAAATGTGTAGAGGGGTAGTTATTACACCATTGCTAATGAGGGCATAAAGCACATTTAGCTCCACTCCTCCCCTAATGAATCCATGCTTTTGTAGGTTTCCCAGACTTCATGCCAGTGATTGCTCCTTCACCAGGAAGGCAGCTTAAAAGGAACTGAGAGGGTGGTATAGGGTCATTAACGGATGAGAAGAAAAATTTAGTAGCTAATCATAAAGCAGTTTAATCGGCAGAGGTGAAGAGGAGGGTCCAGACTCATGTGCGTAGGCCATACCTTTCAACAAACTTTAGGTTACTAGTTGGTATTGGATCACAATTTGAATTTGCGTGAAAACCAAGAAAATGTTTTCCAAAGCATTCATCACAAGCCTAATTTGGTCTCCTGTAAGACCATAATGATTTCTTGGATTTCTATCAACTGAAGCAAAGTTAAGCCAATGCTAAAAAGTTTTGAAAACCAGACCTAAAAATCTCATGCGGCCATTCAATTCCCATGAAGGATCTGCCTGTATAAATTCACAAGCAATGCAGATATGCAGTGCCAGCATGAAGTTGCTCTCTCTGCACAAACAGGACAGAGTGGTTTACGTGCAGTTCGCAAAATAGACACGTCCCTGATCTTTTTACAAACAGGTATTTGATTTCTTTGCATGAGGAATTCCAGTGTGTGCTCAGCACATATGTAAGCCATTGCCCAAATTTTCTTGCCAAGGGGAAGAGGGCTAGAATAAAACATTTTTTGTTGTTAGGTGACTTTTCTTGTTTATGAAGACATCTTTCTTCTTCAGCTATGCAACCTTAAAGACGAAAGAAGTTTCTAGTTCACAAAAAAGTTTTGTGCTTTGTTTAAGATTATCTTGCAAGTTACTCAGTATTTTGTTGCTCTAAATAATTATGTCACCTGCAAATCATAAAGATTAAATATATGATCCTAGCCTGAGCAGAAGGCTAATCTCCCACAAAGGGAGATGAGCCAGAGACTACATCAACTGAAGCAGGGATTTCTGTATTGCTCCTCAATTTTATAAGGAAGGTGTTCATATACAATCCTGGCAGAAAGACAGACAGATGTGGAAGGATGATACATGCATTCTCTGTCATGGGAATTTTGGATAAACTGCATGATTTATCTAATTTTTTTTAAGTAACAGGAAAGGTTGATTAGGAGGATGTTGGAAATCAGACAAGCAACGTTTTACAGAAGGGCTGATGACTTTTTCAAATTACTTTAGCAGAAATCATCACAGCTATTAATATTCAATAGCTAAGTAAGAGCTCTTTAGAAACAGCTAGAGAAAAGAAGAGGCGGCAATAGGGTATTTGAAGTAGAAAGTACTCATCTGCCAGTAAGGTGTCCCTGGAGACCTGTGCGCTTCTCCTTGGTGACCAGCATTCAGTTTTTTGAGTTTACCCTAATATTTTCACACCAGAGGGGAACTGCATTTCTAGTTCAGCATCTGAGTGGCTGCTCCCTCCTCGGCCCCAGATGGGGCTGCTTGTCAGGAGAGCTCTGTGAGCCGGCTGTGTCTCAGAGGCTCTCCAGACACACCAGGAGAAGAGCTCTGGTTTTCAGCTCCCAGCCTGTTTTTCAATCTACAGCAGAAGTTGGCTACCACTCAGCTAGACCACTTCCCTCAGCCTTCTTCCTTTGCCGCCACTCTACCATGCATGGTTTGTAAACATTTTCAATCATCATAGCTACAAAAAAGTGAAGCTTGAGAGTAACAAAATACTTATTTGTCTCCTTAAGTGCTTGTCTGTAATTCAGTTTAATGATGCTGCACTTTCTTGTGGTCCCTCATTGCCTAGAGGGTACTTTGTATTGATTAAGTCATTGTGTAGGTCTTGATAACAAACAACCACATAAAACACAGACTGGAAGAGGAAAAACCTTCCTCAGGTGGAAAACCACATTTATCAGAGTGATGAAACTTTTGATTCAGAGAATCATTTAGAAGAAATACAAAAATAAAGGAATTTAGTGCTTAATAGAAACCTTCTCGGAGAGAATAGGAAAACACCCACTCAGTCTGTTGTTCTCTGTCCTTACCTGAACAAACTGACCAGTCCCATCGCAGAATATGAATTACTGGTCTATATGCACTGTGTTAAGTCCCAGTGAGTACGTATAATACATGCAACGCTTACCTAAATTCCAAAATAATTGTTTTGCCCCTGTTGTAGTTATTAACAAATATTAACTCTGTTCGATCTATTAATTTTCAGAGAAAGTAAGTTATGGGTAATTAATAATTAAGTGTTATGTGATAAATGGCAAACAGTGATCCAATCAAACTATTATGCTTATATATTTAATCAATGATCCGAGAAATAGGATCTTCAATTTGTATTGCTATGACTAACAGTAAAATATTCAGAGACCTTTGAGTACTTTAAATGGGCAGGAATTAAAAATTTCTTCCATTTCAGCTCCAATACAAAGAAAATTCTTTCAATCTTGTAGAATTTTTTCCCACAGAACAGATTTTTGAATGTGCTTAGGGCAGTCATGTAAGAAAAAGGTAGTGACAAAAAATACATAAGGAGTCTCAGCAAAGTATGTGGACACCATCACCAAAGAGCCCTTCAGGTTCCTTCCTCCCCACGGGGACCAGACCCCACACCTGACTCCTGGGCTCCCCACAGCGGGTGTGGGACCCAAGGCATCTCTGGTGGGGTGCAGGACGCCAGACAGGGAGCCGCTTTGCACAACCAGAAGGAAGCAACGTAGACAAAAAGCCTGGGGGAAAGTCTTATGTTACTGCCTTTCATGTACAAGTTTACAGGCCGGTGCTGTCCACTAAAAAGCAGTGGCAATTTCGACTTTCCCTTATTTGATGGTGATTTCTTGAAGCAAGCTGTGACTGACAAAAATACTCCTTAGAACATGTTGGTGTCCTCTTCTAGTATCACTGTCACCCTGTAACATTCAAGCTATTGGAACTTAGTATAAAACGTAGGCTGAGAGACGATATTGTGACTTCCTCTCACCCACAAGGGAAGATTATGACTGGCTTCTACCTGACAACATTAACTTCTAGGTACGTTTAAATTTTTGCCCTTCAAAGGCAGAAAATGTGCTGGAAGACACTATGCACTATGGAGAAATTCACGAACCGTGGAAATGTTCTGCTAAGAACTTCAGCATGCATAATAGCACCATGTGGGTCTTAAACCTAAGCTTTGGGGTCTCTTGACCGGAATCCCGACATAGAGCAACTCCCAAACTGAGTGCTGGCTCTCAAGCGAGAAGTAAAGCCTCCCTTTATAATTCAGTCTTTTTTTAATTTGCCAGTGTTAGCACTCACTGGTGAGCAGCCTCAAAGCAGTCATAACCAAGGGACTTTCTAAGTATTTCTCACTGGAAATAACATTTGGTGCTGATTTAAAGCTCTCACACTATTACCCACCCAATTGGCACAAACTGAAAATAGCAGTTAGAATTATTTTTGAACAAAATCTAAGTTACCCATTTCTTCTGCACTGCTGAGATGGATTTGCTTTTTGTGCAGCACAGAGCTACAGACAAGCAAAGCCAATTTTTACGACCATGCCATTTTGTTACTGACGCTCATGTGCAACACTCTTCTCCTATGACAGTGTTCATGAAGGACCACAGAAGAAGCAAAATAAGACCTACAACTTGAATGATGTTGGAAATAACTCTATATATAGTTTCCCCAGAACAGCAATCTAACACTAATTGCCTCAGCCACAGAAGAGGAAATACAGTCTTGATTTAAGGCCTGGAATTCTCTTTTTGAGAAGATGCATGGGCCTGGAAACATATTTGTGTTCCTAACTGTAAGCATGTGAATAATCCCATTAGAGAGATTTTGTGGCTGGTTTATGCTTGAACTTAAAATCACAGTAAGTGTTTAGTGGATCTGTGCCTAAGGCAAGTGTCTATATTGAAAAAAAAAAAGCTGGTTAATACACATCAGCTTTTTTTTTTAAAGAATGATACAATTTTCTATCTTATGTTTCGCTGGAAATTGCAAGAACTGAAAATTCAATTTTGTTTTTAATAAATAATTCATCGGTTTTCTGATGTTTTATACTTTTTTCTGTGAAATAACTGGAATGGAGAATTTCTCCTCATGCATTTTGTTTCTTTTTTCACAGAGGCCTGGTGAGGAGTAATAAATGCTGTAAAAAATTGTTACTGGCCACTGCATTTAGAAGTTTAATTTCAGTAGCACACTTTGCCTCTTTGTTACCCATTTACAGACATCTTAAGTCATACTTAAATATAACAATAACAAACACTTTAAATGAATCAATTAAATAGATTACTGAAATAAAAGCTACCATTGTAAGTGTTCCAGAATTTTTGAATGCATTGCCTCTATTCAAGCTACTAGCAATAAATATAATATTTATATAAAAATATTACATAGAACATTAATACTACAGCACTGGTAAAAGTGCTTGAAATAATTTATGACAGATAAACAGCACTTCAGACATTTTCTTTGGCAATCTTTAATAAACCATGAACTCCATGATCACTACAAGTCCTTGCAGCTGATGTACAATACTACATAGTGTTGTAGTTCATCCGGGAGAGAATAAGAAGGTTTCCCTGTTCCATGTCTCTTGGGCTGAACATTTTAGTAAAGATGAGAGAGGAACAGTTTAAGTAAACAACTTTCAATTTACAATTCAGCAGTGCAATCCAGAGCTTGTGGGTATGATTCATGGATACTGACCCACAGGGGTGCCATCTGGTGTAGGTTTAGTGTGGAATCAACAACCAGCAGCTTGCCTGTGACCATACATTCAATGTGTTTTCCAGATTTTAAGAATATAAACTCTATAATTTGAGGCTAAGAATCATAACCAAGATTAACAGTTCGCTCAAAAGAGGTAACACAGGTACATAAATTCAAGAAAGAATCCAAAATAATCTCATATAACCTATGTAGATAGCTGAGACACTAGACACGCAGCTTCTCTGGTGACATTTTCTAATATGTATTTTGAATACTTCTAATTCAGACACTGTGCAGTACAAGAAAAGCTAGTGTCTTCACAGTGCCTGACTCCTATCCTATGCAGGATTCACAGACTAGGAAAATAAATTTTTCTAGGTGCACAGTGTGGTGGTGATGGTTGCTGAAAACAGCATGTGATACTAAAAATATATCAGTCTTGGAGAGGAGCTGCAGGGTGTTTCCGAAAGCCCAGAGCAAAAAGTATCTACATTTTCTTCATTCAAATCTTTCAAGAGAGATAATCACAGTGTGGCAGGTGTAAAGGGAGGATAATAACTTAGGTAACTGTGTAGTTTCCATAACCTTAGGAAAAGAAGCAACAATCCTATTGTAAAAAAATGCCAAGAGAAGTTGCAAATTTGCATCTTCATCATGAAAATCCATGCCCTTCCTGGGTTCTAGTCCTAAGCAACCAAGTTTTCATTGCAAACAATCATTTCTGTCACCTCCACATAAAATAAGGCCAGCCTCTAGAACAAAATGATAAAGGAACACTGAGAATAACGTGGTCAAATGTCCCAGAGTATCTGTGTTAGAAGATATGGTCTGTCAACATTACAAACCCTTACTTTCTGTCATGAATAAAATGCTACCAGGATCTGTTAAATACTCAGCCCCCTCCCTTATGTTCACAGGCACTGATGAAAATTGGAAGTCAAGCTACTCACAGAAATTAGTCTCTTTAGTCCTTGCTAAAGGATTTTGAAAGTTACACCTATTGCTGTATTGCCATCTGGGAATGACACAGCCCTGGCTCCACAGCCTATATCCTACAGACTGTACTCATTTTTAAAGCAAGATCTCCTGAACTGGCTGTAACTTGCACAGGGGTGTGGTTGTAGTGGGTTACAGCAGAACCATGCTCACAGTCCCTTAATTACGTTTCCACTGTAAGATGGCTTCTTACTTTTAATCAATAGGATTAGTTGTGCTTTTTTCCTGCCAAGAGTAACTCAAATGTGGGCTTCTGATTCCAAAGAGCCATGGCTATTGGGGGTGGTATACCTGACCTTAGGCTGCCTCTCTGAGGCATCCTTTGGAAGAGTCTCCTTTTCTCTACTGGGTGCATAAAGGGCTGTGGAGGATGAGCAGTGCTTCATTCGAGGTGATGCAAATCTACCCACAGGAGTCATGCTGGCTGGTTCCAGCTTGCCTTTGACTGAAGGGGAAGCTCTCAAGAAAAGAAGGTCTAAAGCAGAAGACAGCTGATGGCACAGGACTGGGAGATACCATCCCTCCATCACCCAGGAGCAACACTACTTAACGTTTGCCAAGACTCATTCAGTAGTTTTATTGAGCTGCACAAATTTTCACAGAGATGAGCTCAGCTCTGGGCAGCAGGTCTGCCCAAGTACAGCCATCCCAACCCATTGCAGGATGCTGTTTCCATGTTGTGAACCATGACAGCTTGCTGTCACTGCTCCCCGAGGGAATGGGAAGAAGGGCAGCTCTTCTGCGGGAGCACAGGAAGCTCCTCCTGCTCAAGACCTTTGTGGGCTCCAGGCAAGATTTGCTCTTAGGCCAGGCATAGAGGAGAAAGTCATTTGAGGATGCATCCTGTAGAGGATAAAACTGCTCAGAAATGGGAGTTCTTAAGAATAAAATGTGTCCTGGCACTTAATTTTGTAATCAGCTGTCTTTTGTATATTTTCATGTCTTGGTAGATTTGGGTGAACATGGCCAAAACGCTGAGATTATGGTGGATATTCACAAGGAATCATGCTGAAGAGACTCGTCAGAGGCTGTAAGGCTGGCAAGCAATATTCAGACATCTCCAGGAAGAGGTAGTTGGTGCTTATCTCCAATTTCTTTGACTTTTTCTGAGTTGTGAAACAGATGACAGCACCAATAACTTACTCTTTCATAAGTAAGAAGTGCTCTGCCTTTACTTTAAGGCATCTGTCTCCAGAATTTCTGGGGTGAAGAAGTCCAAGAAAAAAATGCATTTGGTTCTCTCTTACAGAATTTGCTAGGTAATTCTTTTCTTTCTTGATACATACTGTGCTTGCATTTGGTAAGCATTTCTAGATGTCAATAGAATAGAGAGGAGACATGGGAAGGTGTCATAGTTTAGCCCCGGCTGGCAACAAAGGACCATGAGGCCGCTCTATTGGCCTTCTCCCTGGTGGGGTGGGGGAGAATAGGAAGAAAAAGGCAAAACTCCCGGGTCAGGGTAAGGACAGTTTCACAGAACAGCAAAGGAAGATAACAGTAACAACAATAACACTGACGAGAACAAGGGAATTCACAGAACAACGCTCACCGCCTGATGCCCAGCGTGCTCCCAAGCTGCAATTCACCTCCCCCCAGCCAGCTCCCCCCTCAGTGCTGAGCAACACCATGAGGGCACATGGTAGCGAATACCCCTTTGTTGGGCCAATTTGGGTCAGCCGGCCCAGCTGTGTCCCTTCCTGGCTTCTTGTGAAAGTTAACCCTATCCCAGCCAAACCCAGGACAGAAGGAAGATGAGCGTGGCTGCTGAAGATACAGATGTGATTTTAAAAATTTTACAGAAGATGTCACAACCCTAATCATCCTCTCGTGGAAAGGGAATCCAACCCACGTGTGAAAAATTAGTATCTGCTTGAATGATCTTCACCACATAGCTCCAGGAGAGTTAGTAGAGGAACCCATGAATCTTGACATGCATTCTGTGGTAGACACAGGTCATCTTTTTGCCTATTCATAACACCAAAGTAGGTTCTTCACACAATATGTAATACAAGATACTTAAAGTTTACAAGGGTTCTGGTATATAAACAATCCATCAGGCGCTGTAAAATTTATTGGTGATGCCTGTGGCTCAAAGTTCCAGATCTACTTGTTTTGTGAGGCTGGAAGAGTGCATCACTGAAGTGTCCCTGCCCTGCACACCCTCAGTGATGTTTTTGATGGCTGTCAGAGATAGAAAATGGGCTAGAGAGACTTTTGGTTTGGTTCAGTACAATTATTCTGATTCCTTATTGAAAAAAAAGTTGGTCTGAGTGTGTTTTTTAGACGCACCAACAATTAAAACCTTGTCAGTGGCAAATGTGGATGTTAAAATCATCCAAAAATTCAGACTTTTAAGTTTTTTATTTATTGAAAGCAATAACCAATTTTGAAATTAACAATGAGTGTGAATATTACTATTGAAATGGCATGGCATTCTCCTGGCACAGTTCTGCTTTCAAGGAAAATCTTAGGAACATCCTGCAATTTGTTTTCTTAGGAAAGCTGAGAAAATGCAAGCTTAAGCAGCACTGCCAGTTTTGTGATTCTATCAGAAACGTGACAATATTTGATGTTTTCTGTAAGGTCTAAAATCCCGGATTTATGATGAGAATTTCAGATTATGTATTTGAAAAGGTAAGCTTCTGGTTCTCATGGCTGCAGAGAAAGCCTGAAAATCTGAATTTTTGACTCCATAATCAGAAGACAACCACCTCTACAATCTTCAGGTTAAAAAAAGGGGGGGGGGAACTGTAAGAGCAAATCTTGTAATTTTTGGGAGCCTGACTCAGAATTTGAATGCTTTGCTTTGGCATTAATGCCTAACTTCAGCTTTGCAAAACACGTTAACATCTAAGTCTTCATATTTTCCACATGAAATTGGCACGCTTACACATTTTTTAGGGGTGTAGTTGTATGACTGGTCAATACAAGTTTGTGAACACCATAAACACAAGTCCTTTCTAAATATCATGAACAATTCCTTATTCTCACACCATTTCTAGATCATGACCCGCTTGTTGGATTTCCAGATCTAGAGTGGAGGAGACAAATATTTATATTTAGACCACATTCATAGTCAAAACCTGCTGAAGCTGATGGACCTTCATCAGCACTGCTGGACTTTGGTATCAGCATTGTGCAGAGAGCTCTTACACTGGGGTTCAGAGCAAAGTGCATCTTCAGCTTTTCTGACTCCCACCCAAGAACAAATGTTTAGTTTCTTGTAGATTTAAACAGGAACTGTGGCTGATTCTTGCTGCTGGTAGAAATTAGAAAAACAGATTTAGAAAGGAGAGTACAGAGATTTAAACCCTGCTGGATAATGGCCATCCCAGGTCTTATTGCGTCTGCCCTGATTTTTGCTTTCAGCTCTCACTACATGGCTCCCTTCTCAGATGCCTGTGGACAAATGGCAATGTCCTGGCAGTGCACTCAACTTCCTGACAGGTCTCTGGCCTGGCTGGGAGGGCAGGCAGAGCTAGGCATTTGAATGCATGTCATGAACCCCTGCCCCCGACCAGGCTTGCCTGATCCCCAGTGTCGGATTCACTCTTAGTCCTGCTGAAGTCTGCCTGCCTTGGCAGGATTGGCAGGTCTAAGGAAACAACAAGTGCTATGGTATCTGTCAGACACCCACAATGTGAGTTCAGAGTGCAATTCTGAGGGCTGCAGCTGATAGATAGTTTCTTGGATCCCCTTGTGATGCCCTGAAGAGGGTTTCACCTGGCTCCTCATCTGCAGAACTTCTGCAGAAGCTTGCTTTCCCCCAAGCTCCCCAAGTATGCATTGCTTTCCAGAGGCTTTCTGTGATGTTTGACATTGACTTTGCTGGGAAAGAAAGAGAGAAAGTTTGTGTACTACTCCCTACTCTCTTAAGATAGGAAATAAGTATAACCAAGCACTCTTTCTCTAAGAAATAAGTATAACCAAGCTTATATAAGTATATAAGTATGTATAAGTACTTAAGTATGTATAAGTAATTATATATGTAAGTATAACCTTTCTCTAACATTTGCTTAAGGCTACAGCAGAAGGGGTGACATGAACACAGTCTTCTGTGGACAGGAGTGGAGAGTAGAGTCTGGTGACACTCAGGTACCTCATCTACCTGAAGATTTGTCTGTGGTAAAGATTCTGCGTGTTACTACCTCAGTCTGCTGAAAGCAGGTGACTTAGTAAACTAGTATGACAAGAGGAGTTGGTTGTAAAGAGAGTTCGACCATCTATATGCAAGCTCTTCACAAGTATCAGAAGGACATCCTCCAAAGGATGATGGAAACAGAGGACTGACAATAAGCCTGAGGGTTACTTTATGTTTCATAGCTTGCTCTGTAACCAGAAAGTGTTACCCATTCTTCTCTTGGAAGCTTAGAAACAAGAGGCAGTCCCTGGTCATTGAAAGGTTCCAGCCCCCTCCAGCTCTGAGCTGAGACAAGCCAAGCCACTCTGGGAGCCGACCAGGCAGCACTGGGACCTTGCTGCCCTTCCCCACGTGCCTGTGGGAGCACCACCATGGCCATCACTCTAAAGCCTGGATATTCTTCATCCCAAATACAGATTCATTAAATAAACACCATGTAAAATTATTCTCTCACCAACAAGCAATTATCTTATGCCTTTCACCTCCACACAGAAAGATTTCAATAGATAATGATGATACTTTATATCAGATTAAAAAAGAGAAAAAAATTTACAGAGTATTGAAACTCATCTCCGGCATGACTGAACTTTAGAATATTTAGCTTTTAATAACTGCTTATTGGTACATAAAAAGTGGCTTTCATCTAAAATATAGCCCTGTGTTATCCCCAGCAGAAAATTAATATCTCATTTAATATTTGCTTTTTTTCACAGAGCAAATGAATACTCTGTATTAAACTGTCCTATTTTAGGGAGACTGTAAGGCAAGAGAGTGCTATCCACACAAATATTTTTGGTGTTTTGTCACCAAAAATTTGAGGGGGTGGAGGAGAAGGAAGAGGGTGGAGGACCTCCTGATCCCTGAGCACTCCTAGATATCGGTATCTCCTGACGAAGCCCAAATGGAGCTTAGTAGGGAAGAACACAAGTAAGCCCCTGTAAACAGATTATTTTAAATGAAATTCATATTTTCTTGAAAAAAATCTGGTAACTTCAGTGTCATGCTTTCTGAGGTGCCTAGTACATAGTAACCAAAAGGTTGTATCTTAATGTGCACCCTAAGTAGCTAACACTGAAATGAAGTAGGTCTGAAAATAAAGATTATATGATAAAAATAAATAAAATAGTTGAGAAACACTGTTATAAACACCATGTGGCATTTGCATGCATTCAAGAAACTTTGATTTATCAGTCCCAGCTGTTAATGGTGAAGTAGGAATTTGCTCTGTCTTTAATCAATCTAAAGTCAATAAGGCCCTGATAACACTTCATGCCTGCCCGTTCTTGAATATATATGGGGTTTACTCGTCTTTGGGGCAAGGGGAGAAATTGCACAGCCTAACATGCAACCCTGCCAAAGCCCTGCGATGAGCCCATTGCTATGAACCAGTTAATAAGGTAATTCTAGAAGCCCAAGTTTGTTTCCGTAGCTACACAACATTGCACAAACATTTTGGTTGCAATTTTGTGGCAATGGTTTCACAGTTATTTGATGAAAATGCAGTGCTGTGCTGCTTGGAGCCTGGGAGTGTCTGATATCAGTGAAAGCTCTTTAGAAGTGCTACAATTTAAAATTACAGCTTACTCTCTTTGAAGGGGTATTTTTAGTCTATTTATTCAGCATATAAATATAGTTCTATACATCACTGGTTTAATGTCTCTCTCTTGAGCTGGTCAGAAAGACGCTTTATCCAGTACCAGACAAAGGTCTACAAATGGGTATCTTTTCTTTCTTTTTTTTTCTTCCTTTCTTTTTTTTAAAAGCAGCATTAAGTGCTTTAGAAAGCAAAGTATCTTGTCAGCAAAGGTTGCATGTCTAACCCCTTTACTGCAGTGACCTACTTATAGGAAATACTCCTATTGAAAAGGGCTTTTTCCAAGATCTAGCATTTCAAACAAAAACATATCTAAAATTAGGTGGAAAGTGTTTAAGGGATCCCTGAGCAAAGATAATCAAAAGAATAAAAGGCGAGAGAAGGGACATGGTGATGAATCACGATGAAGTCAGGAGGCATGATGTAGTGCATATTTCTATGAATGGCCATTCTCTGGCTTTATTATCAACAGTTTTGTGAGTTATTTATTTGTGATTATTTGTTTGGGTGTCAGGGGGATGTTTGTGCCTGCAAGCCCCTGGAAACCAAAGTTTTATGTGCATATAAAAGGCACAGTAGCAACAGCGCAGGCAGCTGCATATCTGCTCAGCTGTTGCCCTTGCACTTGACCTAAAGGGACCCTCCCTTCCACACGACAACCCACCAGCACGTATTTGGTTTCTGTGTTATTGTGGCTCTGAGCTTTTCTTGAGCTGGGTTTGCTAGTTGTGCTGAACTGTGATGAATTCTTCAAGGAGCAGTAGGATGGGGTTGATTTCAGGTATGATGTGTGCTGGGAGAATGAGGGAAGAGGTAGAATTTCTATAAACGGCCTCCTAAACACATCGCTCTTCCAGGTGGAGCCTACCTCAGTCTTACTGTAACTTACAGACCTGAGCAAGTAGAAAAGACCACAAAGATTAAGCGAGCTCTGCAGTTCACACCTCAGTGGAGTTCTCACCAGAAAAGAAACAGAAAAGCCATTTCTGGGTGGTGTTTCTCAGCATCCCATTTGGGAGGCACAAAAATCTAACATCTTTCATATTGTGGACTGTGGATTGAAATGTGTACGTGGGGGAAAATGCGTGTAATGTCCCTTTGTTGAGGTAGCGGTGACAGTGGAGTTTTTTGAGGTGAATGTCAATGGGTAGAGGAGGTTGGCAGTCCAGAATCTGAAGAAAGAAGGTAAGATTTCTGCATATGCAGAAAAAGACTTGTGACCAGGAAGTACAACACAGGCACACAGATGGACATCATGGGACCACCCTGAGAAATACACATTGTTTCTAAGGACACAAGTGTATCAAAGTTCATAATAACTATGCAGGTACAACCTCTTTTTAGCATCTTTTTAAGACTTAATTTTGACAACGATCTTTTTATTACTAGCTTACAACAGATCAGCAATTTGGCTGAGATGGAGCCAGGTTTCAGTGAGGAATATTGTTTTGTTTTGTTTTCAATTTTGACTATAAATGAACAAAATTCTCCCCAAAAATCATGCACCAGAGAGGTGGAAGAGACTTTGCAAGACATTTCAGTCCTGTTCCCAGTTTGTTTTAAGTCTAAGCATGTGTTGTGATCTTTGCATGTCCCAGATCTTCACTTAAAGTGTCTGGTGAATCTCTCTGTCTCATCCATGTGATCTGAGGCTATGTTTTTAACATTTAGTGTATTACTGAGATGCTGGTGTGACTAAATAGTAGAATTTAAAAAAAATCTAAATAGTTTGATTTATTTCATTACCTGATCCTTCTTTTTTTCTTTTATTTACACTCTCCATTTCAGAAAATGGAGATTTCTACTTTCTCAGGACTATTAAAATGCAAGAAAGGGTGTGGAGAAATATTCTTCTCCCCAGACTGCAGCACAGAGGCTGTCGATTGCCGACTCTGCACTCGCCTGGTGTGTGGAATACATATCGACGTCAAGGGGAGTTCCTCCCTCAGAACAAAGGTGGAATGTGCAAGCAGGAATGGCGCGGGGCACCGCTGAAAAAAAGGGGGCTGCTCCTGTTCAGCAGATGAATAAGAAGTATAGTGTCCATTGCAGTCAGAAGAATGGTGTGACGTAAGCAGTTTTCCTGTTGATTTTTGTCTCACCCTAAAATAACTATTCAAAGCCCCCCAAAATTGTGTAGCATATACAATAAAAATATTGGGGAATTTGTTTCACACTCCAGTGAGGTAGACAGGAGCCCCAAGAACAGGACACTCATTTCTGTGTTACTTGTATGGTTTTGTGTCCCCTGAGCACTCTACAATCAAATTCACAGTATCTGCAGGCTGTGATGGGACTCCCCTAAACACTGCAGTTCTCACAACAAAAAAGCCGTGAGCTTCACTGCGCAGACAGCCCTTTCTGAATTCCGCTCATGGAAGCTGGGTGGGTTTTGCTGTGTTCTCAGCCACCAGCTGTCCTTTTTCTTTTCTTTGTGAATTATTATGGACGTCATAAGAAATAGACACTTTAACCTGGACTTTTACAAATCTGTATGAACCATACTGCTTACTAAAAGAAGTAAAACTTATTAGCTCTGTTCCCAAGTGTTTTTGTATTTTTTAAATGCTACTAGGCTAAACACAGATTATTCATGATTATTTTTGTGTAATTTGAAGTCTTAGGACTACGTACAGTAGTCTGCATACTACTCCCCCGAGAAAAATGGCATTTCTTGTTACAGAGCAGAAATACAACAGACAGACGACAATGTGATCACTGCCTAACGTACCACCTACCCCACAGCAAGGATTGCACCTGGAAAGTGTTTATTATAGCCAGAAAGACAACCCTCCCTAAGATATTTTAGGATGTGACTCATGATAATGACTAATAGAAAGTTACTTTACTCATAAATCTCCTCTGTCCCTAATCCATCTGTTATTCTTGCTCTTACAAAAGGCAAAACAATTTGGCAGAATGTTTTTACACAGATATAATACATTTACATGATTGAGTCTCCATTGCTGCTAGAAAAGCAAGCCATTAGAGCATAAGAATATACTGTAGGAATTCCTTTTTGGATAACATTTTTGCAATGCCAGTTCCAGGTGAGCCATCTAGAGGCAAAAGCAAGATTTTTCTTAAGAATACTCCACACTGGTACTGTAGTGAATTCCTTTCAAATAAATATCTTAAACACTCGTAGCATCATATGTACCACGAGCTGAGAGATTGCCATCTGTTAAATTCATAAACCTCTTACATGCTTTAATTTCCTGTATCCTCACACTATGAGTTTAACAGTTTCCTCCACTTTTAAAAATTATTTTTGAGAGCAGTTTGGATTGCTTTATGCTAATATAGTATCAAGAAAAGCCTATATTAATTATAATAAATAATATACCAATTAAAGGAAGGAGTGTAGAGTTAAAAAAACTTGGAATTTCTTCCTGCTCTTGACCGTCTGCGTGACACTGGGAAATTCTCTTAACCGGAGTCAGTTTTACCACCCATAAAGTAAGGCTCATAATTTTAGCATCTTTTTAAAACCTTTATGATCTTTGGAGGAAATACCAAAACACTACAATAAAGATACACACACAGTAAATACAATGAATGGCCACATTTGCCTTTACTTCTTTCTCACTTAATCCTATTAAAATCAGAACTGCATGGTGCATAAATCAGAGCAGAGCAAGTAGCCTTCTTTACACTTAGCAGTAGCAGCATCACAACACAGCTTATGAAAGAAGGATAAAAGTCACCAATCTAAAACACAGCTGGGGTGATCTTAGAATAGGGGTGCACCCAGTGGGAGAGTTTAGAGTGGGTAGTCATCAAAGGCTTATTTACTATTAAAATTGCTAAATTCCATTGAAAACATTTCTATTCACAGAAGATTTCCCTGTGCCATCTAGCTGAACTCTACTGAAAGACAAGATTTTCTTCTCAATATGCTGGCTCAAGTAACACAGCCAAAAGCCTGACCTCTACTGCAGGCCCAGCACTTGCAGCTGATCACAGGGTGCAATGTCAGCCCGGTTGCTGCGGCTGTGAAGTGGGAGGTGTAGCTTCAGCCCCAGGGACTGAGAGTCCCAAATCCAGCTGAGATTACCCTGATTTAGAAATTCCTGGTGTCCAGTGCAGCCACAGCTACACCAACTACTAAAAGCAGACACAGATGCTCTGCCTTTGTACCAATTACAGCAATTGCAATGGGAAACAGAAGTGAAAAACCTCACTTAGTGGCATTGTTCCAAGCCCACACGTGGGCATTTCTGCTACATACAGTCACCCTCGGAGTTGGAACAGCCCTTCCTGGGCTACCAACAAGGTTTGAACGGCCATTTAAAAAAATTCGTACGAAGCTTGGGCTGTAATCTGTCTGCCATTTAACTTTTCGCTGTAGTATAAAACATGAAACCTACATCAGCATATGTCAGGCTGGACACACACTGTGTGCAAGTACTCGTTATGATGCTGGTCCACTGAGGCTGGAGGTTGTCCACATGGAGGTCATTGTAGTTGGTAGCTTTGGGAAAGCAAGGAAAGTTGAGGATAAGGAACAGGCTGGTGATCTCTCCTTTCCCTAAGTTCACAGGGCACGTTGGGACAGCCACTCTGGGAAAACACTGTGTTCTTGTCAAAAAAATAAATGAAATAGATGAGGGCAAGGAGCCAACAGAACGATGCTTCCCACTGGGAGCCAGAATGAATCAGAAAATGTCTTCTAGCCTGGAAACACAAGCTTGTCATATGGCTTATGCAGCGCATGGAAGAGAGTGGTGAGGTTGCATGGACAAAGGTGGAAGATGGGGGCTGCCTGTATGTCAGCCCACAAGTGGGTCACTACCCTGTGCTGTACAGTATCAGCTAGCAGTGTCAGAATACAAGAACACATGGTCTTCTGCCTTCTCCTCCTCTGCAGGAGCTGGTGTTTTACCAGGGGTCCTATGGACAGGGCTCACCCAGTTCAGAAACTCACTATCTTGGCTACTGGAATGCGATTTGGACGAGGAGATCTGACCCTGCGTCCGTTCCTTTCCATACCTCTGGCTTTGGTGAGCCGTGGGCAGCTCTCTGCCTGGCTCGCAGCAAGCTCCAGATGCACACCGCTATCTTCTGTGGAAAGGGCCAGTTGGACTCTGGTCCCCATTTGCTTCAGACAGCTGTGGTCTCCTGTGGCTTCCTTCTCTGACCCAATATCACAAATGCTTGATAATATATTTGAACAGTTCTTCTTTCACCCTCCTCTTTTGGGAATTACACAGGATTTGTGTTAACCATTTAAGTAGTGCCAATAATTGCCCTCATGTAAGGGCATGGAGATAGCTGGTATCAACCTAATGATAATAAAAGCATTCACTGATTTTCCACAGACACAAACAGGATAAGCCTCACGTATATATCACAGACACTTATTCAGGCAGAATAAATAAATCCCATCCTACAGCTGTTTCCTAGGTAACTGAGCCAGGACCACAGAAACAGACTGTATGCAGCTTAAAGAGTCGAAACAACACAACTGCAGCATGTCTTTCTGTTGCAAAACTTTTGATTTTGTGGGACTACAAATACAATGGAAATGTTTCAAGAATAAAATATGCAACTGGAAAACATGCACCTATTCTAATGCAGCCAAAATATGTGATCCCAGGAGTCCTGCATACCACTTCTATAAGACACTCAGAACAACCGTGCCTATGCTTGGGTTTCTGCCAGTGCCCAAGCCCCTGGAAAACTGCAGAGAGCAGTCACCAAAAATTGTGTGGTCTTCAGTGTTTCTCAGCTGTGAAATCTAGCCACTTTAGGCAAATAGGCTTAATGTCTAAGCGGAGAGGAAGGCAGCCCTGTACACAGGACTAGTGAAAGTTCTGGTCTCCTCAAGTAATGCAAGGCATCGTTAATAACCCAGTGGATGGGTACCACCTTGCATCAGCAAGGTGTGAACAAAATTTTTCCTTAGTGAGACTGTCTGCACCCACAATGCAGACGTGCTGCAGGAAAATGCAACCAGATCCCCTGAAGCCCTGTTCTGCCTTATTTTGTCCATGACATAGCCTGCCGTATTTGCTTGTTTTCAGTCATGTACTTCTTATCAGTGGATGTGAGTATCCAAGCTTTCAGCAATCTCCAGAGTCTGTTTTTGTGGGACATAACACCATTTTACATCTTTGCATCTACAGTAGATGGTCTACATTTGCCGATGGCTGATTTTCTTGTGGGTTGCTTATTTTTGCCACCCAGAGCAGCCGGGGCACCTTACTACGCTGGGACAGTCCCTGGGTCTATGTGCTGACTCCCAGCATTAGAGAAAAAAGATTACGCTGGGTATACCCTCATTTAGTCTATGGAAAGAGTAATATGCAAGTAATCAGCTACTAAGAGATGTTGGTTTGTGTCACTGTAATAATTGCTTCCAAATACGTATTATGCTGGTTGAAATAAGTGTATTTGTTTTGTTGTGCAGAGCTATAGAACAGTATTTCTGCTTTACGAAGTAGTGCCTTTTTGTGGATTAGAACCACTATAATTGTGTTACTCTAATGACAAAAGCCTGATAAATAAGTATTTAATGGAACCATTTTGTAAACTGTAGGGCCATGGAAGGGCAAATATATTTGATCATCATTAGAACTGAGGTGATCTAGTTTTCATCTCCCAAGTTAGTATCAAACACTGAAGAATCAACAAACTTAGTAATTTTAGTAAAAAAAAAAAATAAAAAGAATGCCTTCATTAGTTGTGCCAATACATCTAGCTATTTTTTTAAAGGAGGCAAAATGTGCATACCAGTGTGGGGAAGGAAAGTTTTTAAGTAGTGACACCAAGGCGATCTCATATTCCTGTGTAACAGGGTCAGAGGATCATAAATACCAGTGGGGAAAAGAGAGGCCTTCTGTTTTTGTGATGAATTACATGCAATTTTTAGAAAAGGAATTCGGATATGTGCCTATCCACCCAGAAACTCGAGCTGACAGACTGAATTTCAGGAAACGTGGTGCCAACTTTTCACTGAATTACATTTGTGTGGTCCTAGTGAAGGTAATGGGGTTATGTGAGGTGAAAGTCCATACAAAAATGGGCTCAGCCAGACTCTTTAGAGGTATATAGAAACCATAGGGCCCGAGTCTGATCTCTTTGGCAGTGATTTGAATTTAAATTTCATTAAAGCCTATTGATTTCGGTGGATGAACCGTGAATGTATGCCTATGTAAATGTAGCGAGAGTCAGATCACCCACAGCTACATCCAGCCCTGCAGCTGTGAAAAAGAGTCAAATTCTGATAATATGGGTTCATTGCTTCTGGTCCGTCTCACTTCCATGTGCAAATGTGCAGTCTGCAGGGAAACAAGTTCCCGCCTTTTCTGCTCCCTGTTCCAACTCAACAGCTCTCTGCCTCTTGCAGTTCATCAGCAAATGGGACATACAACAGCAACTGTTCATGTACAGCTCCTGCTAAATCAAGGAAAACAAGTCTTCACCTGAACTTCAATCAGAACATCCTTAGATGACCGGAAAAAAGCTTAGCTCTCGCATTAGCTGGCTGGTCAGAAGCAACAATTAAAACCAAACAGCAAGCACCCTTTGTCACTGAAATTCAGAGATCTCATTTCAAAGCCACAGGCATTTGTCAAGCAAGCAAGCGTTTAGTTGCTCTAGTTATTTGCCCGAATGTGCCTATTTTAAAATTTAATCACCTACATAAAAGAAAGAATAGGATCACATCATTTCATTGGCTGGAAGTCATAACCTTTCTTTGAAACTGCCCTACCTTAGGGTCCTGTGAATACAGCAGGCTGTAAAATCCTGATGTTATCCATATATCAGCTAACTAGGAACAACAGACAGTCTCCTGGGGTGAAGCTCTTTACTAAGCATGGCAGGTCGAGGATTTTGCAGCCCAGCCAGTTCAGCTTTCCTCTGGATAACAGGGAAGCGCTTGAGGGCCAGACAGGGCACCAAAATCACAGAAGTACATTGCTTTCTCTTTCAGCATAGCCGGGGAGCACCAGGATATAGCTGGCTGGCACCTGTGGCTCTAGTGTTTCACATGCAAGGGCGCCTAAGTTACTCTGACTAGTTAAAAGGCTAGGGTTGTCTCTCTCCTGAAGACAATCTCCTTGATCACAGAGAACATCTAATGTGAACAGAAAGCTGCAGTCTGCCAGGGGACTGCAGCTGATCTGCAGGTTGATGGTCTCACGTGGGAAGCTGCCTCCAACTGCAGTTTAGCTGTATGCTGCTTCCTGCTGGATAGTCTTATTCCTTACAAACATGATTCAAAAGCAACCTGCAGAATTACTAAACCAATGAATCACTAAGACTAGAAGGTCTGAATGTGAAAATCCAGAAGGGAATTTAAAAACAGGCACGAGGGCCCTGAGGGGTTAGACTCAGTGCCATGTGGATGATGGACTCCAGGAGAAGAATCTATTAATATTGCCTGATGAGCTTGCTCATCCAATTTATTGTAGCATACAGCAAATGTACAAGAAAACTCTACCACAGCTAAGCTTTAGAACAGAGATAAGACCACAATCATGAGTAAAGCTACACACACCCACTTAATTCTCTAGTAGAAGCTCCGTACAACTTACACGGTATAAAATGAAACACATCCATGACTTAGCTTATATTTTCCATTCAACCTTATTTCTCCCACACCTGTAATTAACTTTACACTGAAGCACAACTAACTGCCTCCGACTTCTAACAGACTGCTCCTATCTCAGGATTCATACTGGGATCTCCCCTTGTTTGAAATAATATCCAGAACCAAAGAAGTTCACTACTGTCCCAAAGAGCCAATGAAAAGATCAGAAGGCATCTTGAACCAGCCTCTCCCTTTAACTAGCACAGACCACTAGCAGAAGAAGATTTTTTGCGTATTAGAGATACTACTTTAGCACATCAGGATCTATTGCCGCGTCAGGCTCAGTGCAGAGTCTAAAGGACAGCATATAAGGAATCAAGGCTCATCCATCCTTTCTCTCCTTCAGCTCTGTGAACCTGGCAGGATTTTTGTTCTCTTGCTTTTGGTTGCTTGTTAATTTGTTTCAGTCACTCTCTTCTGGCTCTCTCGTAGCCTAGCAGACTGTTTTTCATGAGAGTCTGAGAGATAAATCAGAAGGAAAGAGTTTAGTTTTGTTAAGTTTACAAGCTGCACCATTTATGCACATACTTAGAGAATACAAAACGTATACCATTTGAAAGGAAGAAGCCCAAGTAATTAACCTCAAATACTGTAATTATCAGTGGTTTTTTTCCTCAGACTCTTAAGAAATCACTTCAATGACTGTTTTGTTATTATGGAAACCACTTAATATGAAAGACCTCAGGTTAGAAATGTTAACAGTAGATGAGCTTATGTGATCACAGAAGGTCTTCTAGTGATGGATCAATGGAAGTGGTGTAATAGGTAGGCAGCCAGCACCTTTTTCTAATTTTTTTAGAGCTAATTCTTACGCAATCTGGTCAAGTTTTAAATGTTGTTTTCATACAAAATTAAATGGGAATACAGTGGTATGTTTTCCTTAGGTTTACTCAGTGCAGTACTTCCCAACTGAAGCAACAGTTGGTTTTGGTCACAAATACAGAAAGGCTCACAATTTCCCACTGCACAACTGAAACAAAACGTGCCCTCATTTCTCGCTCCAGCATACACCGTAACTTCGTAGGAATGACAGGCAGTTTGTACACACCACTTAGTTTAGGTGACTGTGGTTCTCCTCTGCTCCCTTCTTCCTTTTGCTTGATCCTCTTCAAATCTCACTTTTAAGAAACCAAAGTTAAATTTAGTTTAAATGACCAATGGTATTACATAAATTTCCCTTACTTTATTGAAAGGTCAGTGAACCATCCTGCTGTACTAGGCTTTCAAGTCTCTCAAGAAAACTAGTGGGATTTAGATGCTGCAAACCCAATGCCAATATTTTCCTTATCTGTAACTATGACAGACTGTTCTCTGGCTCCATTTTCACAGAGGGTGCATTAGACTTGACTTTTTGGCATGGATAGCTCAATGCACTGAGCTAGATCATTACTTCAGGGACCACTTCAGAGCAGGTACTCTGCTTGACTTGCTGGTGTGTAGGCTTTCAAAGATAACTGAACTAGGTGAAATGAAAAATTATAAATAGATGTTGTAGTCTGCTAGAAATACAGTTAGCTGATAACATGGAAGATTATACAGGCAGGAAGTGGTTGTTACACTCACATGAAGGTATAAATTGTTGTATCCTCATTCTAACTTTAAAGTGCGAAGTAAGAGATGAAAGACACTCAGTGATTGCCTCACAACGATAAATCACAAGTTTGTAGGACATGTATCATTTTTCCTAGGCCACATTCTTTATTTTTTATGATATCCACAAATATCTGAAGGTTCTCGGTGAGGAGAGCAAAAGTCCTGTACACCCTGTAAGGTTACCAGAGCCTCATGGTTCCCCTTACTGTTTGAAGATGGAGTAGAGGAGAATGTGTTTGCTCCATCTTGGCAAAACAGGGAGTCTTCAGTTACCACACCAGAACTGTCTGCATCTCTACTCCTCTGTGTCCCAGGCTAAGAAATGCCTTATTCCCTTGCACTATATAATAATTAATAGCAATAATTTAATTAATTTATTGTAATGACAAGCAACCCTGACATCGAACTCGTCAGGGAACTGCACAAGCAATTAAAAACACAATCCTGCAGAAGGCATCATGAAACTGATAACGTAAAATGAAATGTTATTCAAGTTCCACTTACAAGTCTTATGAACCTACAAATATGTAGTGTTGAAATACATGAAGTTATTTCTCCCAAATGTAGATAGCTTGTGCTGAAATATGTTGAAAAATAGGGTATACAGTGAGAAACAAGGGACACAAGATTCACTCCATAGGTCTGAATAACCCTTTACAAAATAGATTATGCAAAAATGTCTCATATGCTAATAATAAGAAATTCTTTGCTTTCAGGGGTAGCGTATTGCTAGGACTGAGGCCGTGTGTCCACACTTTGATTTTTACGGAACCAGAGAATTGTATTGTAATCGCTGATTCTGCAGTAAAAATGCTAGCAATATTGTTAACTGACTTCCCCTCTCAATTTCAGTTGGTAATACAGTAATTTTTCCACCTCCAGGATTATATTACCTGCCAACAGAACCACAAATGGCCTGGAAAAGAAGGGAATTTTATTGCACTGCTTTAGGCCATGTCTACATTGGGTTGCTGAACCACTTTGACTGTGGTTAGCTTGCATTAAAATAGCTGGTGCGTACATCAGACTGGTTTTCAAAGTGATTTAGCACCTTAGGCTACACTGACCATCCCTCCTTAGAACACACATTGATCCATTTTGCAGGAAGCCTGTTCCCTGTGGAGTTCATGCGTCCCTAGCTGTTCTGCTGCCACAAGTCCTTTACTTAGTGACTTGCTCTGTACTAAGCTGCCTTGATATTTCTATGTCTCCAGTGTGTTGAGGTGGCCTTGGGTGGATGCACTTTCTGTTTAATTATCAGTAGCCCTACAGACATCAACATAGCAAGTTTTTGTATCTGCTTTAAGACAGATGTATCTCTCTAGGTTTCTTCATATATAGTTCTTAGACCTGGCTCCACTTGCCAAAGACGCATACTCAGCTTCACCATGCAATGTAGATGATTTCAGGGAAAAGTGCCATAATACAAAAGGCCATGATGGAAACACAAGTGAAGCTCCTAGACATGAAATGTTGACTATTTTTGTGCCCAAGACACATATGAAGCCAAAACTAACATGGTGCATATCATCTGCAGCAGCACTGTAATAAGTGCCCACAGTTGGACTGGCAGGTTCTGGGAAACTACTGAGAGCACCCAGCACCCCTTATGTACATGAGATCTGACCTGGAGGAGAATTAGAGGATGGCTGAGAGTCAGAAAATGTGGTGGAGGCACACAGAGCCCCCAGAAGGACAGCCACACTGAAGCACAAACTCAACAGCCAGCGAAAAACCACTGCTGGGGCTTGCCAACAAGTCCAATGTGCTATATCATTACACAAGTGCCCATGGCAATTTCAAAGGGTTGGGTTTTTTGGTACAAGCTACATTGCAGGAGATAGCCTCCTTCCACCTGCCTTTTAAGTCCATTCACACAGACACCACCTGTATCCTTTTGTACATGATATCCACAACTTTCTTTTCACAGTCTCTCCCCTGCTTGTAAGACTGGGTCCTTCCTCCTCCTGAATCCTATCCCCACATTAAAAATACTGATGCTTTTAATTTCTGATTAGGGTATGTTTTTTTTGTAGTTCTGTTTAGAGCTTCATCCTCCTCACACAACACAATACACTGTCTCCGAGAGGAAAATATGGCTGTGCAGAAGCAGGGGGAATGGGCAGGACTCAGCCCTTTCATCACAGCATCCTCAGTCTGAGAGCTGGTGGTGAAGCCCTTGTTCTGCACAGCAGCTGCAGAGTGAATGGCCACCAGTAGATTCTGCTGGATCAGGAGCAGCAAAGTATCCTCCCACAGAGGATGTTGGTTTGGGACAGGATGGGGAAGAAAGGATAACAAATCCAGAATCCTCCCTGCCCTCCTCCATGTAGCAGGGTGAGGGTATAGAGGGGACATGCAACACACCAAACTGTGTCCCGAATCCAAGCACCCTAAGGCAGCCTCTGGCCACCAGATGAGGAATGCAGTCTCCAAGAGATGCTGTTCTCATTACCCTAGAGCTCTTCAGAACTGAAAGAGTTTTTCAGTCTCTGAGGGTTTGCTTCCTCTGCTATGGTACGTGTTCACTGTGCCTTAATGCTTCAGCCATGTGTCATTCATTCTTTCACTCTCCGTTTTGGACAAACAGGCCAAGCATAACAGGGGAGGTTTTGCACTCGTAACTGGAGAAAAGCATTGCCAAAGTTTCTACTGATGCTAAATCTGCTGACAGTCAACAGATGCATCCATGAGGAACTGGTTCTACTTTCATTAAAATCAACTGTAGGACTTCTGTAGGACTTCAAGTCCTTATGTAAAGCCAGTGATTATGAGGGGTGTTCATCGCTGCCATGCAGTGACCCCGTGAGTCTTTGGGGAAGGCACTTCTGAACAGAGGACTGGGACCCCCCATTTGTCTTTCTGTGGAAGAGAAACAGATTGAATTTAGAGTTTCAGACAGGGAAATGGCCTGCAAAGCTGGATGAGCTATCAATAGCCCTTTATTAAAACTCTTGAATTTAGACTGCCTTGACATTCAAATTTCAGAGAGGAGAGCTCTTGAATCTCACTCCAATTCTATTTCAAGAGATAATACTCTCTTCTTTTCCAAATACAACAAAAGATAGTAAATTTTCTTTGTTCCAAACTTCTGTATGAATAAAGGAGGGCTATAATTCCTGGGCAAATGAAAACAATGTATCACAATGTTGCCTTTGTATTTCTCTTTTATACTGCAAGTTCTTTCCTTTGCTCATAGACAATTCAAGAGTAAAGAGAGCTGCAAATACAATCTTCAGACTTCCATATACAAAAGTATGAATCATTAGTGGTTACTGGTTTATTTGCCTGACAACAAGCTTCTAGTGCCACTTAGGTGCCCAGAGTAGCCTGCCTGGCCTCCACGCTGCTGTTCCAGAAAGCTGCAGGTCTGCCTGAGGTCCTCCATTGCATTGCCTCTCCAAGCCCACTCTTGATACTCAAATGTCTTGAACTACGCTGGGTGTTTTCCTCTGTTCAAGGTACCTACATCAATCCTGCTGCTTCCACTATTTTTAATTTCTAAGCCACAATATATTGCAGTATGCAACACAATTCCATACTTAGCATTGCACAACTGAAAACCTTGTCCTGAATAGATCCACCAAGTACATCTAAACACAGAGCCCTCTTACTCCTAGAGGCTCTCTCTTCTGCTATACATTGTGGTCCATGTTGTGAGGCAGCAGTGAACAATTCAGAGTCTGACTGCCCGTCTCTAATACTGTCTTTGTGGACCTAAACAAAGGCAAAGCACTGATTTCACATAAGAAATTAATTAAGCTTTGAGCTAGTTAGTGTCATGGTGTTAAATGCCTGACACATCTATCAATATCAAAGCACAGAACCACTCCAACTGAGTATAACATTCTGCAATCAAATCTGGATCCCACTGGAACCAAATGGCAAGACTCCCACCAGCCTTCAGTGGGCCTTGGGCTTGCTCTATCTGGATTGTTAGGAATGCAGTTTTTTAGTTTTGTTTCCTAGAGGAATAGGATTTGTGCAATCATGCTGTGTGTAAGCATGTCAGTTTACCCCAGTAACTTTGCACCCACTGGACAATTTCAAAATATAGCCCAAACACAACGAATTTCTACAAATTCAGTAAAAATAAGGAGATGGGTGGCAGAGAGAGACCCTATCAGTGCCCAGTGAAGGCTACGTGGCAAACCAAGCTCACTCATTACACATCAGATAATCCATGCATGAGACTTATGTAGGACACCAGATTTCTTTAGTCCTGCAACCCATGCAGCAGCTCAGTTTTGTTGCTTTTTTGCCGTTCTATGCTTAGGATTCAAGATTAAAATCATTCAGGGTTGGTGGGGTTTTTTTTGGGTTTTTTTGTTTTTGTTTTTTTTTTTTTAAATAGAAGACAGAGAATGCCAATGGCTGCACAAGTGAGCAAAGGAGTTGCCTCAACAAATGGAAGCAGTGGTCGAAGACCAGCTCTCCTGTGATACTGTTCGGCTTTCCAATACCCTACCTGCAGAAATAAGTGGAAAGTGATTTGAAAGTACACCTTGACTAGTAAGGTATTGTAAAAGTTGAATGACCCTCCCTTTTTCTCGTCTCTGATTCATGAGCAGTCAGTAATGCAATATATTAAAATATTCTCACATTTTCATCTCAGTGATTTTCCCGGGTAAATGGAGAATAATTTAGTTCCTAAATATTATTTTTTGGATGTTTTTCATATAAACACAGTAGTCAGTTTCAGCTGTGATCCAATGATAGAGAAAGACATATTTCCTAGGGGACGGTTTGCAATTTATGGCCATGATTGTACATTTTTTTGTAGCTTTTTTTATTGGGCTAACACTGAGGTAAGTAAGGGGCTTGTCTTGGTCTCCTTGGGCCAAACTCACTGTGGCTAGAAATCCCACGTACTTTATGAATTCAGTGCCCAGGAAAATGTCAGCCTATTAGTTTGTAGATAGCGTAGAACTGTATAAGACCCACATGAATTATGACTACCCTACAGCAGAAAACTCTGTTACTTTTATTTTCTGCTATTCATCCCTGACACTTCAAGAGCCAATAATCTGTGTTCAGGCAAATGGCCTCTTTTGGGCTACACTTATAATTTTATTAGAAAAACACAATTATAAAAGTGTCCATTTAAATTCATAGATACAAAAGGGTCACTAAAAAGCCTATTTTACACTGGAAAAAGTCACACAGCATACATTTCTCTGAATAAAGCAGATGATATTCTACAGACAAATGAATAATTTATTCTGAATTGTACCCCTGATAGTAGTGCTTTCACAGTCATTTCTTTGTATCAAAATTATTGGCTATTTTTTTAGAATATACTATAGTTTTAGGACACCTGGCATTCTCAGAACCATCCTTTCTTACTGTGCACAATGCAATAAATACGAGAAATATTCCTGAATGAGACATAGTTCAGTGTCAATTAAAGAAGGAAAATCTTTGGTAATATTAAATTTTATGGATTTTTTTTTTTGTATTTGCTATGACACACAATTTGTTGAGAACAGTATCTACTATTGACAACTTCCACTGACTTTAGATGAATTCATGGATAAATTAACATA
>Ga0065711_1004439_pt1 | contig 36791 bp, 24 predicted proteins | sample Hoacrofraction12_FD_59098 | JGI IMG/M metagenome (GOLD analysis project Ga0065711, IMG submission 59098) | Hoatzin crop microbial communities from Cojedes, Venezuela - Epithelial fraction 12 v2 (version 2) | ecosystem: Host-associated > Birds > Digestive system > Esophagus > Crop | place... | reverse complement strand
GGGGGGGGGGGGAAGACTTCAAATTGCGTATCTAAGTTTTAATTGCAGCTTTATTTTTAAAAGTGGTTCTGGAAAACTGGCATGCTGAATGCCACCATCTCATTTTTCTGTGTGCCTTCAGAAGCATGTCAGCTGACAGTCAGAAAAAACTTTTGCCTTTCCCCTCCTCCCCGTCCCCCTGACAGTACTTTAGAAGTGCAAAGCAAAATTCTGTTTCTTTTGTAAAAATTCTGGTCTATGGGAAACGTTCAGCTCCAGCAGGAAAAGAGAGGTGGTCCAGGTCCGAGGCAGAATCTGGACTAAAAAAAAAAAAAACACCAAAAAAACCAACCAAAAAAATCACTCCGGCCATGGTGATGCTAACTGAAAAGACTCAAAGAGTTTGATTTTCAGAGCTGAAATATCAAATGTGGGATCTGTCATACCTTACATTACCAAGTCACTGTCTAGCTGCTGTTTTTCTGAAAAAGAGAAGCGCACAGCTCACAGCTCTGGGAGCCTTCCTCCCAGATTAACAGAATTTTAAACACTAAAAGCTCCCACCAGGGGACTAGGCCAGTTTATTAGAATACAGGTTTTGTTAGTTATATTAATATGGACTAGCTTTTGCTAAAAGTTTAGGTAAAAGAAGACTTCATTTGGTTCACATTGAGATAACAAGCTTAATAATAGGATAACAAGCTTTTAGCACCAGTTATTTTTCAGAGGATACTTCCATTCTTCAATCTAAATTCAATCTCTTCATACAAAAGCAGATGCGAGTGCAAAGATTGACAAAAATAAAATGCAAGTGCTGGTTCTGCAAGCTTCACACTTGAAAGCTTAAAACAATTCAAAGACAGACAACAAAAACAGAATACCAATAACAAAGAGCATTACTGGATGTACTAAAAGCTATGTGTGGTTCAAAAGTTAGCAATTTGACTCCCTATCAGAAGTGAGTGACCCTTGCGTTTCACTAGTTGATTCCCTTTAAAGATGTGACTTTATTATATTATTATTACTACTACTACTTCAAACAGATGAGATTCTTTTTCTGCTAAAACCCTGCAGTGGCTGACCAGATGATGACGGGAGCCCGCTCAGAGCCCCCTCCTGCCCAATGCCCTGCTGAACCCATCGCACGCACAGACCATATTATTATTTCTAGAGTGAAAGTGTTCTGCAAGCTACTGCAAGTACTACAACTGAAATCCTGGAACATCCTCCATCTTCTTCATTTTAAAATATCACAACTAATACATTTTTCCCCTACAAATCTTCCTTTTAAAATAATGAGGGATAGTTGGGAGATAGAGAACTTAAAAAAAAAATTATCTAAAGAGCCTAAAAAAATTTTCTAAGAGACTCTAAATTCAAAGATTTCTTTCTTTCTTATCCCCAAATGGGTACAGATCACATTAAATGTTAGAACATGTTTATATCCCTTAGCATGTGCCCCAAACCGTATGTACCTATGAAGCTACACCTACACGTGATACTATAGGAGAGTCCTAATGTTTGTCTCTGTTTTATGATTACGTCCAGGATCTGAAACAACTGGACTTCTTTCGCCACCTTCCCCTCCTTGTAAAGGCTATGCTATTTACAGGCAAGAAAGAACATGTCTCTGTTGTTACAGACTGCAGATTGTAGACTTTTTTACTGTCACAGTGTTAAACAGAAATCTCTTTATGCTGTATCGATAGCTTTGACCTGTCTGTGCTCAAACTACGACCTTGCACAAACCTCTGTTTAAAGCATCGCTGAAATGAACGGTGAGGGTTTCAACCTAAATCGCTTCTTTGTCAGGCACATATTTTCCTTAAGCCTATGTAGAATTGGTTTAACATTGCAACAAAAACAATCAAAGCAAAGTTAATCAAATTCAACCCCTGTAAAGTAACATAAAACCTGATGTTTGAAAGGAAATCAAAGTAAATTCCGCCCAATAATTCCTCTTTGCTGAAAAGCAAAGTTTTTTGGAGTGGGTATTTTCAATGTTATGTAACCCAAAAAACTGTTGATTCAAACTACCCAAAAAATCTGCTCAGTTTACTTATGCAAGTACTACTGACTTTTTTTTAAGCAAATTTTTACGTGATTCCGGAAAACAGGATTTAACCATACATTGGTCAGACTCCTGAAAGAGAACTTTCAACGTAGAAAATGTGCAACTGCCTCCCCACCCTATGTTTACAATAAAGGACAGGCTTCCAGTAAAAACAAATATACAGGAGAGAGTTTAAGGGACATACCCAGTTTAAAAGAAAATGTCTCTTCAATAAACGTAATTCCTATAATGAAACCTGGACTTTTAGTCTCATTTGTATCCAAAGCAAAAAGTCTGCACAAAACAGTAATTTGAAAACCACACACCGACATTTGCCCCAGCTGTGCTCTACTTTCAACAAAGCTGTACAGCAGAACTGCCTGGAGAAATCTGGTAATAAAACTCTAAGATGCCTCGGCTAGGAGAACAAATATTTATTCCATTTCAAACAAAAGGGTAATGAAAAATAAAGCTAAAAAGCCCACGTTGTCATTCATATCAAAGTTTTCCTTATTTTATTGCATAAACAATTAAAATTATGAATTAGTACAAATCTGTAGGTTTATAACCGGCAATCTGAACAGACACAAAGGTATTAAAAATCCCAACATGTAATTTAATAAAACATTTACCGTATAAAAGTTAAAATTCCAGAGGTCAATTAAGAAATTCCAGCCCTCTCTTTTCCTAATGTAATCCTTTCCTGAAAAGAGTAGCACCTATCTAACTGGGGAGTCACTCTAACCAAGGCACGCGTACCCCTGCATATGTCGATAAATGGGCATTTCATGTTTCTTGCCAATCTGCAGTGCTGTTGCAAGCCACGCTCTTGGCTGCCATCCGAGCCTTGTGCATTCGAACAACAGCAGAATGTTGTGACTTCAGAAAATTTGTAGCAACACCTTCCCCACAAACGAGGTTCAGTTATCCATGCTCCATATTTGAAACCTGCAAAGCTACAGCTCACCTGGTGTACTAATCCTCTGATAGCCCAAGAACAGATAATAAATTAAGTGGATTTTATGATACATGTTTGGAACTAGAAAGTCTCCCCATATTCATACAGAGAGTGTATATGCATACCCATACATATACACGTAGCATTTGTGACAAGTGCAGTGTAAGATCTATTAAAAACTACAGGTAACTACAGCTAAGGACTACAATGAATATTATATTGCATACTCATTCATTCTATCAATACCAGGTAATTATGGCTTTGAACTTTTTTCAAAATGACAATAATGGGAATGACTTACCGACAGGTTTGCATCAAAAAGCATAAAATTACAATGACTTTTATTAGTGTCTCCACGAAATCTTACTCTTATCAAGATTTGCAACTAAACAAAAACTACCACCACCAAAAAAAACCCAAACAAAAAACCCAACATCAAACCAAAACAAAGCCATCCCTTAAACAAAATCACCTACAACCGTAATACAAACATACACTGGAAAAAGGAGATCAACACTTGGTATTATCCAGCAACTCTGAAATTCACTAGAAATCAAAGTGAAAGTTGAAAGCAGATCAATATATTGCCCTATTCCATCCTAAGATAAAATATGATAAGTCCTGAGAAATATACAGCATGTATTACTTGTATAATGAATGAGTACTTTAAAATGACAAAGTCCACACACAATAGATAACACAGGCTAGTAAAGTCTACCAATGTTTAACTGGGTGGTGGATAGGTCAGAGAATATTCTACCCCCTGTGTTTTGTGCAAATTAAAAGTTCCACTAACTGCAGACACAAAGCTCAAAAGTGTTCTGATGTAGTGCTTTGCATTTAATAAATGTGTTTAAGTGTAAGTACATGCATACAGGACTACAGGTGTAGACTTAATTACCCACTCAAGACACACATTTATTAGTGTCTTTCAGTCGCGCTGCAATGCACAAGTCAAGTACTGCAAAGAGGAAACCCATCAGCCTAACTCATTTTGAAAAGCCACTAATATTGACATACTTTCTACGGCTGCATGTATTTGCTAAAATAGGAAAACAGAGAAGGGAAAGATGGAAGACAGCCCCATTTCACTGAGAAGCAGGAGTGATGGCTCCAGCATGCTCCCTTCACTGAGCTACCACTGCAACAGCTGATGGATGCACAGTCTGGAGAGGGAGAACAAGCCTGGAAATCCCAGTGGTTCTCGTACTGGAAAAACATGGCACTTAAACCTGTACGTTGACTAGAAGTGTAAGTACCTACACACACGTCCCCCCAGCCTCCCACAGATGGAGGCAGAAAGTAATCGTGAAAGAATGTACCTGAAGAAGTGACAGTGTTGGGGGGAGGAGAGGACGATCACTCACTCACCACGGACAAGTGAATGTTTGCACCTACGCTTTTATCTGCTCCTACGACAGCTCCTCAAATGCTTTCTTCTCAAGGCAAGCTTGCATGGGATACTCGACAATGATCTTCAGATTTTTCCTATGTAATTTGCCCCCTTTTTCGCACCATGCAATTCCCACAGCAGCTTTCGCTGCTCGGGGTCTCAAAGGTCCCAGATCTCTCGGGTAAGTGGCTGGCACCAATTCCACACCTGCCAGCATATTACTCACCTCCTTGAAAAGAAAACTTGTGTGCTCAAGAGAAAAAACAGAAATCAGTACCAGGAACTAAGTTTTAGTAGTATCAACACTGTAAAGAGAAAACAAAAAGAACGGCAAGGAGGAACACTGAAAGCTTAGCAGCATCACTGTACCGGGGACATAACCACACTGCACCAAAGTTCATCAGTCCCCTTACGCTACCCAAACACAAATGGTCCAGAAAGAACGGAAAGCCCTTCCTTCTTTCACCTTCTCCTGCCACCTCTGGAGACAGCTAGGGGAGAAGAGGATGCCTGGCTCTAATGCACGAAAGTTTGGTGCTCGAGTTCACTGCAAAGCACTGAGCAGTCCTGTTCCCTCGAAGTCAGGCTGTTCTTCTCTCCATCTCTATTGAAAAGTGAAGCTCAATCTCTACCTCTGGAGGAAATGATGAAGAACCTTTTCTCACAGCTTTCTTGCTATTATAAAAACTCTACTTATGAACAAAATTTTCTCCTCTTTTGTGCCTATCTGGGAAACCACGAATAAAACAACAGAGCTAAGCATGCAACTATGTCCTCAGAAGCCATATAGCTTTGAATATCAGAAAAGCCCAGAAAGAAACCACGACAGCCATTTGCTATCAATTAGCAGCAGCACAGAGATAAAGCTACCAGGGGGCAGCGGCACAGGCAGCAGCACCGAACTCACACAACCTGCAAGCACACCATGGTGTGCAATTCTTGGCAGACGGTATCAGCTCGTCGGTGCTAACCAGCATCGTCTTTGCACAAGCATCCCAAATCCAGGTATACCGAGGAGTCAGATGATGTGAAAGTTCACTGTTTCTAGTGATACCCATAACTAAAACCTTCATCTGACAAGGTCCATAACCAGGTCAAAGCTCCTCCCACCCCATCCTCACCTGTGGCTCCACATGTCTTGCTCTAAGCTAAAGGACCGAGATCCTAGTCACTCCCATTCCTTTAGAAAACAAAAGGGGCATTACAATAGACTCTTGCTATTTAAAAAAAAAATCCCTGAGATTTAAAATTGCCAATAAAAGATCTGCATAGTTGCAAAATACAAGAAGAAAAACACTGAAGACACCTTTTTGAATTAACTGCATTGCAAAAAAATGTGTTGGTAAGCCTTCTCTCAGGATTGCCAAGTGTGTTCATTGAAAATGCAGGCAGCTTCTTCCTAAGATTTTTTGAAAACCTAGAGAATTTAGTTTGATTTATTACCACATTAAGCAATTAAGTGATTGAGGCATGGAACATGAAACGGAGGCAGACACAGTTACACATGAATAGCTGAATCCTGATTTTTAAAAGATTGAAGAAATTAACAGCCTTCCTCTAAATCTTTACGTATTTGTCCCTGATTCTACCACCTGTAAGAGAGTTTGCAGACAGAAGTCTTTTGTCTGTTGTTTTTCCTTTTCTTAAGTTACATAATGTAGTTAGTTGTGGGAAGGAAACCAAATTGCCTAAAAACATACTTAAAGGTACCAGCTCTGGACACAGCTCAAGACCTCCTCCAAGTGCCTCTTAAGAAATGTCATATTACCCATCCACGACATCATCTCCACAGGTATGAATAAAGTCACATGAAGAGCCAGAACACACACTCCACAGAAGAGGAAAAAAAAGAAAAACAACAACCCAAAAACAGAGCACTTCTAAGCAATCCAACTGCTGTACATTCTGGTAGGTCCAAACTAATACTTTGTTCTAAATGTGCTTTGATTTTCTGCACCACTGGCAAAGGCGACAGGTTTCTCACAGAACAACAGTGACTCCACTCAAACACAGTAACCACAATACAAAAGCAAGTGCTATGAAGAATAATTATACCTTGGTAAAAACTAAACTAGAAGAAATTGGTGACTGAAGGAGGTTTTACCTCCTCGTGTTCTACCATACGTTGAGAGGAACTTCCTTGAAGTTTCAGTTAGAGTTTTGAGAAATAATAGTATTTTTTAAATGTTTGAGTAAAGAATGAAGGTCTTCTAACAATACATCCAGACCACATTTAAGAAAACCGATACGAATAATATCAAGTTATGCTTGTAACTATAAGCTTCTTATTTTGGAGGTATGGATTGTACTAGTATTGCATTCTCTCTGCAAAGGACTGAAAACTAGGCAACAGGGATCCCAAAACCAAATGCCTGAAGAAGGTGATGGTTTCCATCACAAGGTTTCGGTCAGGTGTTATGTATGTCACATTATTGCTTGTACTAAAGCAAAATAGCCTAAAAAATGTGATTATGAGCTCCAGCGCAGAATTTCACCCCCCCCAGTACATTAAGGTTGGCAGACAGGAAGGACGTTTCACAACTTTCGCTGGATCATCAATAAATATTGCTAAATTAGATGCGACCAGTTCAGCAACTGTCTTTTCAATTACGCTTTCAAACTTGCAGATAAACTCTCACATCAACGTCACATGACTAAAAAAAAAAATTTATAAAAGCAGTGAAGCTCTGTTGCCTACAGTATTCACGCCTCCTAACATCTCAATTTCTCAGAAAGATTACAGTATTTTTCTGAATGCAGCTCATATTTTACAGAGAAAGTCAAAGCTATCACTAGGTTTACCACCACCTGCCTTCCAAACATAAAGGGCACTTTTATGAATTAATTTGTAAGCATTTTTATGCCGAGTGATTAAATAAAGAAAAAGAAGGTGAGACAAAATGCAACAGGGATTAAGTGCTTTTACAAGTCTATGCATATATCTCCAAACTACTGCAAAGCAGAAGGGTACTTCTTTGCTGCTGGACTGCTGAAGGCACCTTGAAGTCAGTAAATACAACGATTGTCTTCATAAGAAGTTTTGGCAACTGCTATTTTCATTTGATTGTGCATACACTCCCACTTCTAAACTACCATGTAGGTTATTTATGCTTCAAAGTGTACCGCAGATACGCTGCATAGGTTGATATTTTTAAAATTTCCTTCACAGCTGATTTGAAGATTGTCCATTTTTTTGATAGTGGAAATAAAAAAAGAGGACTCTCAGTGCAGGAGAACAGCTAATTTACTGGACGCGGCTGCTTGGTAACAAGCATGTGCAAAAGTGACTGTTGCATTCAGGTGTTGGAGGAACAGCATATTATAGCCGACTCTTACAGATATATTTATAGGCAAAGGAATCCTTCAATATACTGTAATTTGTGATGTCTGCATGAGCCAGCTGATGACACAAACTTCTCCGAAATCAGTGGTTTTTCCTAAATGCAGTATTTTGCAAACATTGTAGCCTATTATAACACATTCTGGATGCAGTGTGATGCATATAACGCAGCACCAAAGCCAGGGAAGCTGAAGAGGTACATAAAAAAACCCTAAAAAAAAAATCAACTGCATTATGTGATTTAAAATCCAGCCACTGGATTAGAGTTTTCTTTCTTAAAGTGACTGACATCTCACCCTTTGACTTCTAAACCTGAAGAGCGTAGAGGGATCCATCACAAAAATCAAGAATTAATCAATTGACATGTGCCTTCTCGGTCCAGTCTTCTTGCGTGAGATTTTTTAAATTATTCTGAAAGTCAAAAGCAAAGTTATCACCGGTGGCTTGAGCAAAAGGGTTGCTAAAGAAAAGGTTTACATCCAGTGGTGCAGCAGTTTCGGAGTCCCAGGAGTCCGTGTCTGTGCTGCTGGAGTCTTCTGTGGTGGTAGGCGGATAGCTCAGCTGTTCCAGCTGGTCAATAATGTCCGTGAACTGAAAGGCTGAGCTGGACTCAGAGCGGACCGAGTATGCAGGGAAGTTCACCATGGAACTGGCCTCCGAATGGTTCGCAGAGCTGTATGCGTGCAGGGAGGATGTACCGTTCAGCGGCAAATTATTGAGGGAGCTGCTCTCGGAGCGGTTGTTGATGAGAGAACTCGTTTCGGATGGGCTCAGGAGGCTTTGCATTCTGCTTGCTTGGGCCTTCACCTCAAACAGTTCCGAGGTATCTGATGGTCTCTCATTGCCATTGAAATCGCTCCCTTCAAATTCAAACTCATCTTCCACATTCATATCTACTGCTTCGGTTGAGTACCTGTCAGGGCTTGACTGAGAAGAGATTGTATTTTGCTGAAGGGCATCTGTAGTCAAGCCAGGCGACTCTGACACATGTTTGGAAAAATCAGAGCCCTTTAAATCTAAACCACTATATATGTATGAAAACGCTTCGCAGCCCCCAGCAAAAAAGGAAATTTCTGCTGGGTCATCATCAATAAATTCCTCTGACACCTGTAACTGTGGATTTGTCAACGTGAAAAGAGGGGCACCCTGACTGCCATGCTTATGCTCTTGTTCAGCAACAAAAACACCTGTGGTAAAGTCATCCTCATCATTGTCATTTTTACAAAGAGCAACCCTGCTCTCCTTACTACTCTTCTCTACGTCTAGATCTAAACCACAACCACTCTCAACAACAGGACAAGCAGGGTTACAGTTTCCTGCAACACTACCAAACCCAACACCTTGGAGCATGGGAGATCCAGGCTGCTGCATCAGTTTCCTCCCCGCTTCTTCTGCTGGTGCTGCAGTGTTTTTTTCTGGAATCCATGTGTATGGTGCTCGGGAGTCCAAAGAGGAAGGGCTGCTTTCTGCAAAGACGGGCAGGACAGGAGTAGGAGTGGTCGATGAGTGAACTGAGTGGAAGGGGGAAGCTGCTGAGGCAGGAGACCCTGGGGTTCTCAAGCCCTCAGTGAATGGGATGCTCTAAGAGGAAAAAAGGTAGAAACACAACAGATTAAAAGATTTTTGTAATACACAAAAACAAATGCAACATCCAAGGAATACTTGCCTCAAAAGAGCTCACTTTACAGCAAACAAAACATTGTGCATAGAAACTGATCCAGCAGCCCCAATAAGAGCCATGATCTTTTTTCCTGAATTCTGGTTAACTGAACGGAAAGTGAAATCCATGTATTCTATAGCCTCTGCTGAAAAAGCATCCACATGGGAAAGTAACACAAAACGAGACAGCAAAATCCTGTGATGCTTCCTTAACCTCTCACATGTACAGCAAGCCCATTTGGTGAGGCACTTGTTTCTTGCCACTGACTGTAGAAGGCATCTATACAATGAACTCAGGACTTCCACAGAAAGCAGTTAGATAGCACCTGACAACAAACTAAACCTCTGAAATAATAGCATACTAGAAAGTATGGCATTTTCTTTGTGGTTAAGCTGAACTCTGAAAAGTAAAATATTACTCACTTCAGACTCCACTGAGTACAACTACCAAAACTGATACCACCCACAAAAAGAAAAAATGTGAATCAGAGACAAAGCTCAAACAGTGAGAGCCACTCCAAACAGTTCACTCAGATCACCTTTCCTTCACCGTCGTCTCGGAAAGGTGTTTGTTAACTTCCCTCACTGCAGTATCAAGAGTGCTGCTGAACTGACCTGTTTTGGCACGTCGGTGTTCGAAGTGCGAGTGGACACTCTGGCTTTGCTGTGCCTCCTGCAGAACAGAGAGCATCCTGTGAGTTTCCAAGACATGAATGAGCCTCCTCCCTTCCTCATTCAGCTATTTCCATTCTAGCAGCCAAAAGAAATGTCTCAAGCTGTATTTTATCATGTTTTGCTAGTAACTAGTTCAAGACTTAAAAAGTCACAAGAGTTGTAAATCAAATAATGCATGCGTAAGAAATGTACAGAAAATGGAATAAAGCAAGATCCAGATAATTTATACCACTGAAGAACTCAAGAGCAACGTGGGGCAGAAGACTAGACTAAATAGCACACTTAGATTAACTTCTTCCTCTGTCATCAGTATGAACATCTACAAACAAATGACTTCAAAAACAGAATGAGTGAATCTGTAACAACTGTACAAACAACTTCAGACAACCATGTAATTTACGGTATATAAAATCCTGTATGTTACATTCAAAAAGGGGTATCCTGCATCACACTCACGGTTAGATTCATTCTATGTCGGTAACTTACTAGAAAATCAATCTTTCATTGAGAAAAGGAGCTCAAGTGGAGTTCAAGACATTAAAAATATTCATTAACAGTAGATTAATGCAAACTTTTAAAAATACCTATTGAGTTCCTACAATCTTTCGGATGAAAGACTATGAGGAGTTTCCCCCCGCGCAGACAGGATCATTTCATAGTCAAGTAAATAAATGATAATTTTATAATGAAAATGCACATTCTTAATTTATTTAATCTATATGTTTAGAAATGAGTGAGTATTTAAGGTCACAGTTTCAGACTTGCAGATCCTAAGTTCAGCTATGTGTTCTGCCACTGGCTACTTGCACAGCTACAGAGACATACAGACAAGTCCTCACTAATTTCAGTGAATCTTCAAAATACACTGAACTTTAAGATGGCTAAGTCACACATTGTCCACAGACATTAAAATTCAATACTGAGACTTTCCTAAGCTTTCCTAAGCCCCACAAAATTGTAAATTTTTACAATTTGTCTCAGCTACTTTAAATCTGAGGTAAACCTTAGTAACTGAGAAGTCAGCAAATGACCATGCCTCCAAGCATCATTTAAAAACACTGAAATTTAGGATACAGACACCGTGAAAGTCTCAACTACATTTCACCTTAAAAAATTATTTGTACTTACCTTTCATAGGGGGTTTTCTTCATCCCACTATCCTTAATATAATCCACTAGTTGCTTCTGTGTTCGCCCACTGTGAACCCACAAAAGCACAAGTGTTATGAAACACAGTGGATGAGAATTATAGATGGAATGACTTCAGAATACTTTCTGCTTCTAATCGCACTAAGACGTAAGGAATTCAGCTTCGATAAATCTGTTGTTTCTCCCTACCTGTATCTAAATGATGACCCTCTGGTGAAGAACACTGCTTTAGCCTTTGGCTTTGGCTGATCAAAGAGCCTAAAGAATGTGTGATATTCAACGCAGATTTTCCAGAAGTTTTTACACTCATCCCTACTTCCCAAAAGAAACTCCAACGTATCTTGGTACGGGCCCTGGGAACAAAACACAAAAGTTAAGTAGTGCACAAAATGGCAACGGAGTAGAAAAGTGTAACTAGGTGCCAACAAAAAGGCTGAACTCTGTGAGATACAGTATTTTGTTAAGTCACTTTTCATATACCTTAAAGCAGTGGAAGCGATTCTGAATGCAGTTTAAATCACTTAATAGCTTTCAAAGATCTTTGTTTACTTTGAAAATGTAAAAATGTTTAAAATACACTTGACTTTAGAAATGTGCTCAGTATAATCCACCTTAAGAAATATGGATCATAAAGTTAGCAAATTAAAAGAAATTAAAATATTTAAGTGAAATAGTAGCATTTTTTAAATACTTTAAAATACTGGAAGTTCTGATGCTTGTCTTACTTCCTGAGACTTAGACGAGACTGAAAGATACTCCGCATGTCAGGGTACACTTATCACATGAAATTTCTGAGGGCCTCTTTGTGAGACACATGCAGACTGTGTCTCCTGTTCATGTTTCCTTGATACAAATAACTATATTATGTCCAAACATTTCCTCCTCCTCCCTCCTCTCCATTTTAATACAACCCTGCGTTGAACATTATCTAGTCATCCACTGTGGAATCAACACCAACTTTGATGAAACCTGCAGTCAAAAACATCTACTGTAAATCAGCCAAGCATGAAAAAAAAAATCACTTCTGCTACACAGACATATAGAAAAGATATGGCTGTAAGCAAGAGTAATCACACAGTACTGAAAATTAAGCTCCAACAACATAGTCTCAGCCACCTATTCTTTCCTCAGGTGTATCATGTCACTCTCCTTTGAATCAAGGGACAATCTACCAGGTTTTTCATTCGAGCAGTACATATTCAATAAGTTCTGGAGGAAACAGTTATATTAAGCAATCACCACTTGTATCTGCAGTGTACTACAATGTTCTCTTCAGGAGCTACAGCCAAAAACACTCCCCAATACACTTTTACTTAAACATCAGAGATTTACTATTTTAATGCTTTTAATGACGATAATGGATCAGAGAGTTCATGAGTGTTAACCTCCATTTATATCCAAGCAAAATCTTAAACATAACTTTTTTCAGAGTACAAGTACTGAGACAGGATGCACCAAAAACCTGGTTTTACTTTTTTTTTTCCCCATCTTACATTTACACATGCTTATGCCTATGTCAAAGATAAGCTGATGCTGATACATGAAACGTAAAAATCTAAGACAACAGACATGGGGTGAGAAAGCAAAGATTTTTACTTGAATGATGAAATCAAGCCTACCCCACTGAAGTTATTTCATAAAATTTTAACTCTAGAATTTTTCATAATAAAATTAAGTACATATATATATATATATATATATTTATATATTTTTTTTTTTCCCCCACACTGACCAGCCTACTATTACAGTGAAACTTACACAGACCTCTGGGTGTAGTTTAATAAGGAATCTTTTCCTCTTGAAGCTTAGTTTACGGACCTTTGACCAGTTGAAGGTATTGATTTTCGTATTACCCTGAATTAAAATGATAACAGTTAAAAGTTGGCAAAAGTTTCAGAAGAGCAGCAAACAAAATTCTGTTGTGGGTATGCAGACATCTGGATGTGTACACACACACCACCCCCCAACCCACTCTGTTGGATTTTTATTTCTGGTAACAATATTCCCTTAAACAATTTTATCTTTCAGTACAGGGACAGCTATAAGTGTGCAATGTCTGACCACCTCAGTGCAGACACTAGAAAACCGGATGAAAACCTAGAAGACTGGATGAAAACTTAGAAAACCGTATGGGAACATTTCAACCCCATATTGATGGGGGTTCATGGTACTTTACAGTACAAGCAAGATGAGGGATTCATTTTATTTAACACACTTCTCTTCCTCTGCGCAGAACTCCAGACACACTCCTCCAACCAATTTTTCTAATTATTCTTCTAATTTGATCACACAATATACTGAGGAGGACTTGCCACGTGAGCAAGAAATCCTGCCAAGCTCTCTCACTCACAAGCCTGCTTATTTGGCTAAAACCAGGCACTGCCTTCACCTTATTGCCCTACACCAGCCCTCCCCCTCCCTGTACACCTGGCTCCCAAAGCTTCAGGGAAGGCCCCTGTCAGCACTCACTATCACCGCAATTCTCCTGTTGCCCTCTAAAAGCAAAAGGGAGATGAAAAATGGTACTTCAAGAGAAAGAGCTGAAATGATGGAAAACTCGGGGGCTGAGACACCACTGGGGAAGACCGAGAGGACCTGCAGGACTGCAGTGGTTGATGCGTCTCTGAAGTGAAGCTGCCCCGCAGTAACAAAAGAACAGGTAAGACACAAAATGAACGGAAAGTGAGTGCCCGAACGAAAACATTTCAGTAGGTCTGCTGCCTCTGTGTCTTGAGGGGAGGAAAATAATATGATCGCATTTGCAAACAGAACTCTGATCATCGAGTCGCTTATTTAATACAACGAAAGTAGTAATTCTAATTGGTCCAACCACTTCAATGAAACACCACTTCTGCACACCAAGAGCAATGTTATCCCAGAAAAAACACACTGTAACATTAACACAAGGGAAACTGAATCAAAATTCCAGGATTACAGACCTGTACCAAACAAACCGATGATTACCACCGAATGCATACGTAACTTTCAAACAAACAGCAAAAACCCTTCTACTTCGGTGTCACTGCTGGTTTTGATGCTTTTCTCTCTGCACCAACAAGGGCAAACTGTACCAAACAATATGTTGGGGGCTTAAATGACACTCCCTTGACCATAAAAATGTGCTAAGTTTTAAAATCATCAGACACACCCGAAGTTAAAATGAGATTTAATCCCAGGGTGTGCTAATGGAAAGACAGACCCACGTACCCAGTGCGTTCTCCCCACCTTACCTGGAACACCAGCACACCCATGTGCGAAACAGCTAGATTAATTTTGGTGCCCTCACGGTCAGATGCAAGGTGAAATCTGATGCCATACATCTCCAGTTTCCGAGCAATTTCAAGCACTTGAAAGTCCGATTCAGCAGGAGTTTGACCTCTGTAGTGAAGAATTAAAATAAATGAAGTTTTAAGAACAATCTGACTCTACAATATTGCCAACATGGCTAATGCACTTAAGTCTTAACTCTTGCTCTAAATGAGAATTTTCTATCTAGCTGGGCAGTTCCACTCCAAGTATTACACTGGAACTTTTGCAACAGGAACAATACGCAATGGCAGATGACTGACCTAAAATGCATCCCATAGGCAGAGGCACTGAACCAAATGTTAACTAGTTCAGAGCTTTTTCAGTTTACAAACAATAGTTGAACAAATTGGAATTCAATCCACAATGCCTCCTCTACTTGTTTGTATATACATTAATATTAATCGGATTAAAAGCAAGAGATGAATGAGCTGCACAGCCAGCACGATAGAAACAAAACAAACACTGCAACAGAATGACCTATTTCAGGTAGGGTTTCGGGACTATGTCCAAATTATTATGCTAGTACTATCGGGTGCAATGCATTCCCACAGTCTTTAGCTCTATGATTTCCTCCTTGCCAAGAAATCCACAGATTGATTTTAAACATGTTTTTTGAAGTATCATCTGCTGTTGACATGACATTGAAAACAGAAGGAAGATGTCCACACACTGAGCACCTCCTTACTAAGTGTGCACAAAGTCCAAGCAAGCAATACAGAGACTATTACAGACTCTGGCATGCACCAGTCACAGATTCAGCCTTCAGTTATTTCTCCACAAGTCTGCTGAAGTCAAACAACTGACATTCTGTTTTCCTGCATGACAAAACAGTCTCGTATCTTCTTTTTTTCCTCCCTTCCCCGCAAGGGGGGAGGCTACTGGATTAGAGTGTCTTTTTTGGCTGGCTCTCAGGAACAGGAGGGGTGCCCACAGCCATGGGTCCGGGCTGGGCAGCAGAGCCAGGGCAGAACAGAGCGAGCGCCCACGGAGCAGAAGTGCAGTGCCTGAAACGCCGCCTGTCCAGGACACAGAAGGTGGTGCAGAGCTCTGGTGCCACCAAGACACGCGAGAACCAAGACCCCAAACTATGAACCACCCCATTAAATATATCATTTCACAAGCCTTTAAATGATCTAGTGAAGCACTAGTGCTTGTATTGACGAGACCTTTTCCCTACAAGTCAAAACCGTCTATATCAGTTCAGGGGTCCTGATGGGGGTTTGCTGTGGAAATGAAGGAGTTCTTGCTACCGAATGTGCCCCAATTAGGCTGCAAAATAAAAAAGTCCCTAATGGCAAACACAAGCCTGTCACCTGGTTAAGGTGGTCTCTGAACTAAAAAACACATTGCAAGACAAAACTATCAGCCAATTTTAGGCATAAATAGGGTCCAGAAGAACTAGCTAATGCAGAAGACCCTTCTCTGTGCCAAGTCCATGGAAACACAAGCCCCTGCCAGGGCACTAGGACCAGTGAGGCTGCTTCAGCCACAGCTGTGTGAAATGACCCCTGCATTCCTACTGATATTCGTTAGAAACAACACTGTGTTACTTCCACGCAAGCGCTGCATGACCCGCCTATGCTAATGCATTGATTGAGTTGCCCCAGCAATGTTCGCTACAATAAACATAATGGTACAAGGAAGACACAGGACATAAAAATTATTATTCTATGTATACCAACTAGTGCTGAAACCAGATGAGATTCCTGCACACACAAATACAAATTTTTAAAATCCTGTTTTCCAAGAAATGGCCTTCCTTCCATAAACCTGTATTTCATTTCTTTAAAACAGATGATAAACTATCTGTAGCAAGATCTGTTTTCGTCTACTACATAGTGATGATGTCATCAGTAGTAAATAAACTCTCCTGCTACCCTGACTTGCCTACCTAGGCACGCTCCTTAAAGATAGCTCTTTCCATCTACCTATAGCCATGTTTTAGATTAACAACTTTTTTGCTCTGTATAGATATCTTTCAAATGTAAATTGACAATATGAAAGTGAATTATCATTACATTTGAATTTATCAGAAACAGGGATGACAACAATACATATTAACTGCACGTAAGAACTGTCTCAAATTCAGAGTGCAATTACGAAACTTCTTTAGTACGCTAACACTTTAAAAACTGAAGTTGTTAGAAGAAACAATGCTTCTTTGATTCTTAGTAAAATGCTCCTTAGACTAAGACACATACATACACAAAAATGCACCGAGAAAGTAAGTCTGAATGCACGCACATTTGACGATAGGATTTCAACAGTTTTCAATTGCCTTATTCATTCTGGAGGGAAAAAAACCCCAGCACTCTAAAACACTACAACAGGAAATCCAAAATTTTTTCTGCCAACTGGAGAAAGCAGGGATTCAGTGAAGTTCCTAACTTTACAAGTTCAGTCCATATTCCAACCTCATCCAAATGTCAGTATTATACAATCGTGTATAAACAGACTGTAAAGAACGAACAAAAATCTGATTTCAAATGGAAATGGAAAAAGAAATGCCAGACTACACAGAGTCCTGTAGTTGCATTTCTACCAGTGTCACCATCACATGTACTGGTTATGTCTAAGAGCTTAAACTGGTAATGCACATTTCTCTTCACCTTACTGAAATGAGTAATGGTGGAATAAGTGTTTTGATACTGGCTTTAAGTGTTACTAGCGTTTCTTCCACAGATTCCTTAACTGCGTCAAAATAGCCAAAGTACCATGGTTCTTGTTTACTAAACACATACAAGACAAAAAAGGTAGATCACAAATATTAATTTTGGCCACAGCTTCCTGAGCTACACTCTAATGGCACTGTACGTAACTCCCACCCACACTAATTCCTGCTGTAATTCTTCTGAATAGAGCGACATTAAGAATGAAAGTGGTGCTTTGTCTTTTAAAGAGGATGCTGAGGCTGCTAAGGTTGTCAGAGGCTGGGAAAGGGGGCTGGAAGGGAAGGGAAACAAAAATTAGGATAAAATGGCAACTAGAAAATTGGAGCTATATTGTACTAAAAATTCACAAATAGTCCAGTATAGCTGATGCAGAACCACTGACAGTTATTTTACGTTCCATGTGATACAATCCAAAGCACAGTGCATCTCAGAAAGAATTAAAAAAAAAAAACCCCGTAATTTTAACAGTGTTCTCATGCACATAACCTGCCTGCACCTAGCAAAGAAGGAAGAACCTTGAGTGGGGAAAGCCGGGAGCGATGCCGGGCAGCTCACACTGCACCACAGTTCCAAATGAGAAGCAGTTTCAGAGTAACTACCCTCAGATGTTTGCTGCAGACTGAGCTGCACAGATCAGTCTGAAAACAATCTGGTCTAATTTTGCTCATCCATTAAGCAGATAAATCTACTTAATCTTCCCCAGGTCAATGGACAACAGACTATCTATTACAAGTAATTTCCAGCAAAAACTGCAGCAAGTTTTAGTGTCAAGGTTGATTACATACACCCATCTAGACAAATATAGGAAGCATGCTACAATATTCATGTGGCATTCAGGGCAATCAATTATAAGTAAATGCTGTTAAACGTCAGATGATTTACAGAGCATTTAAAACCAGTGATTAATGTTGAATTTTAAAGATGAAGTATCAAAACGTTCCATGTGTAGAAATTGCTTAGATTGCGTAGCAACCTGAAGTTATAGTTTTCTAATTTACAAACCATTCATGAATATCCTATTATCAAAAAGAATTTAAATCATGGACAACTAGGCTAACAAGTTGTGAAAGGGCATGAAGGATAACAGTAAATGTAAACATAAATCTATAAAATCTTCTATTTCTTTCCTGATTTATGTAAGTACACACAAAGAAAAAAAAAACCCACAGCCATTTGAATGCAAGCAAATTATGTTATATTTTAATTTGCACGACACTGACCTTGCAGCAAGTATGCTACTCGTGCTACTTGCAGGAAGGCAGTAAATTTTGCCTCTTGACTGTCTAGGGGGCCAGGATTTAACTGCACCACCACCATACACCATCTTCAAAATATAAACTTTTTTTTTAATAAATTACAGAAATAAGTAGAGTTAATTCAGGCTCTTGCTGAAGCAACTAAGTAACGTAAAATCAAAAATATAACTCATTCTGTTTACTGTTCCTACATTTGCAAAGTTAAATACAACCCCTGTATTTCTCTATTTGTGAAAGTAAAAAGAAAGTATTTCTAAAAGTGCAAGAAAAAAAATAAAGGATATTTAATACAATATAAGCTTTCAGTTCCCATCTTCCTGAATACAATGTTCCCAATATATTTTCCTCTTCTTTTGACACAGAATGGATTGGATACACAGACCCTGTTTTATTCAGCTTTATGTTCTCCTCCCAGCTCTAAAAGCTACCATGAAGAAATAAAATATTTAAAAAATTAAAAAAAAAAATCGAAACACAACTTTCTAATGTGAAGAGACACCCCATAGTGTCATCCAAAGAGACTGAGCACCCTCTGCAGCAAAGGCATACGCATCCTCCCGCTCACCCAACTCACGCACAGTGCCAGAAGGAATCCTGCTGCAACTCCAGCCTTAGAAAGCCACATTGTTGCTCCGGCTTGATCTGACACAGAAAACCCCTGTAAACCGGTGTATGAATTAAGGGTGTTCAAGGCAAAGCAAGGGCTGCAAAGAAGAAAAACTGAGGCAGGCAGAAGATGATGCAGTAGCAATCTGGAGATGAGCCATCCTGCCAGAAACGGGTTTCTTTTCCTGGAAGCTCTGTTCACATGAGAAAGTCTCTGTCAAAATCAATCATCAGTGGAAGAAAGTATCAGTCTGCTAAAGGTAATAATTAGGTCAACTGAAGGAAATAAAAAATGAAAATAAAATGAAAAATTAAAATTTTATGCACAAGGATGATATGAGAGAAGGGTTCTGTCCACACTGCACATTGCCAGGAGAGAGACGAACACCCAAGGTCCATGCTCCTAGCTGCTCATTGGAACAGAAATAATGAAAAATGTGTCTAAACCCTGAGAAAGTACAGAACCTTCATAACTCCTACTAAAAATGGAGAAGGGTGGCCAATACTCCCTGGGTAAGGGAAGAGAGAAGAGACATGTAAGGAAGTCACAGCTATTTTTAGGACTGCAGTGCTTCCAAAATTATATCTCCAAGAAAAAATATTCCAAAGGCCTAGGGGCATTTAAAACACGCATTCAAGGTACTCAGGTATTGCTACCCTTCATCTGTAACCTTTCCTAACCACACGCCTTAGCTTTTAATCTTAACGTGGTTTGAACATACATTTCTAAAACACTGCTTTATAAATAAGATTTGCAATGATTTTAATAATATAGCTGTATTAGATGCAATTCTCATTAAACTACTGAAAAGTACACTTACAAAGAATCTTTTCCCATTAACCTTCTTCTGACTTCTTCGCGACAGACAAAAATACAAATTTTCCCTACTGTAACCAATGTTTAAAAGTAAATTGCCTGAAAAAAAGGTCAAACCTAATTAATAAAATCACCAGTCCCTGACTCAGAAGACACTCATGTCCATTCCATGAAGAAAAGTAAACCAAGAAAATTCCCCGCATGCAGAAGCAACTCAGTCGAATCCAGGCACGTGATTAATGAAGGACTGTTCTGTGCAAGGTCTGGAGGTACATTTCATCTCAAATTTGAAAGCCATCAGCCTATACTGCATGAGGCCATTAAACCCTTTCATGAAGCCACTCGTAGCTTTAGAATTCACAGCATCTTGAAGCAGGAAGTTTCACAATGTCATTATGAGTTATATGAAAAGGATGCTCCTCCTTTTCTTTCAATTTGTTTTGAAGTTACTGCCCAATTGTTTCAGCATTTTTCTTTTGACATGAGAAAAATAATGAAATATTTCTGTGCAACTAATGGTTTCCGTCCTCCAGCCAACCTTCTCCCAAGGTGAAGAATCCTAGCATACATTTTCACTTACTTCAGAATTAGTTCAAACTACTTTAGAACAAAATTTAGTTTCTTCATCATTTATACACACACCTCAGAGGTTCAAAAGCAGAAAAAAGCAACACCTGATTTCATCAAGAATCAAAGTTGAAATTCCATCAGTACCAGTAATTTCAGTACAACTGAAAATAAGTCATCATAAAAAGCAAATACTTCATTACTGAAGTTCTCAGGAACTGATTTTCTAATAATACAGGATGTGTCTTAGCCTTAAACACAGACGCTGCCCTGAAAAATCTTCTTGTTCTGTCTTAAAAGTCAGCCAGCAACAATCCCTGAGGAGTTTACCCATGCAGAGCAAAAGGAAAATTCAAATTTCTAATACAGTATTTGGATTAAAATGCATAACCATGCACAATAAAGTGTGCATATGGATATTCACAACTAATAAAAGCACATCAAATTGCTAAATCCTAATACACAAAATCTGAAAAATTACAGAAAAAGACCTATCAGGTGATATCAAACCTCTATCACCACTTTATGAAACATCATGTCTTGATTTAACCTGTTGATTCCCAGAATTGCAGAAGTGAGGTTGGGACCATGAAGACAGGACAGTGTCTGAAATTTCTCAGCGATATTAACATAATGTGCTTAAAAGTCTAAAAGAACGAAGCTGTGGCAAATACAGATTGTGCAATGCAAATGCTGATCTTCCAAGTAGTATTCCGTTCACAACAGAGCCTGCCTGTAGGTTGAGTTCTCTTTCATGAGCACCATGTCAACCGTCTGCTCCAAGTCTTCTTACTTATCAAAATACTTTACATTGCACAGACTGAGTAGATCTTCACATCTTAACACCAGCCAGATCAGACTGTAACACACGCAACTTTACTGTACATCAAACACGCACAGTGGGAGAAGTGCATATTTCAAATAACGCATTCGTTCTGCGCTTCCTGATTGTGTGCTGGAATTAATTTTTTGTTTGTGGCAAACAGTTTCTTTGTCCCTAATAGATTTTACTTTTTTCAAAAATACTTGAGCTGTAAGATAAGGTATTGCATAAATTCTGATGAAAGTTATTTCTCCTCCACTCCCTCCATCCTTCTCCATCTCCTTTACGCTTAATGAGTACAGAATCATAGAATGGTTTGGGTTGGAAGGGACCTTATAGACCATCTAGATCCAACCCCCAGCCATGGGCAGGGACACCTTCCACCAGACCAGGTTGCTCAAAGCCCCGTCCAAACTGGCCTTCAACACTGCCAGAGAGGGAGCAGCCACAGCTTCTCTGGGCAACCTGTGCCAGAGCCTCTCCCTCCCTCACAGCAAAGAATTTCTTCCCAATGTTTAGTCTAAATCTACTCTTCTTCAGTTTAAACTGATGCTCCTTGTCCTATCACTCCATGACCTTGTAAAAAAGTCCCTCTCTGGCTTGCTTGTAGGCCCCTTCAGGTTCTGGAAGGCCGCAATAAAGTCTCCCCAGAGCCTTCTCTTCTCCAGGATGAACAGCCCCAACTCTCTCAGCCTTTCCTCACAGCAGAGGGCTTCCAGCCCTCGGATCATTGCTGTGGCCTTCTCTGAACCTGCTCCAACAGGTCCGTGTCTTTCCCATGCTGACGGCTCCAGAGCTGGACGCTGGACTCCAGGTGAGGTCTCACCAAACCAGAGCAGAGGTGCAGAATCCCCTCCCTCGCCCTGCTGGCCATGCTGCTGGGGATGCAGCCCAGGATACGATTGGCTTTCTGGGCTGTGAGCGTACATTGCTGGGTCGTGTTGAGCTTCTCGCCACCAGCACCCCCAAGTCCTTGTGATTGCCCTGACCCATGAGTAGGACCTTGTTGCAGGAGCTTAGCCTTGTTGAACCTCATGAGGTCCACTTCCCAGGCCTGTCAGGGTCCCTCTGGGTGGCATCCCTTCCCTCCAGCATGTCGACCACACAGCTTGGTGTCATTGGCAGTCTTGCTTAGGGTGCACTCGATCCCACTGTCCACGTCACCAATAAAGATGTTAAACAGCGCTGGTCCCAACACTGACCCCTGAGGAATGCTGTTCTCCCCCTGGACACCGAGTTGTTGGCCACAACTCTCTGAGTGCGACCATCCAGCCAATTCCTTATCCACCGAGTGGTCCATTCATCAAACCCACGTCTCTCCAATTTAGAGACAAGGATGTTGTCTGGGACAGTGTCACATGCTTTGCACAAGTCCAGGTAGTTGACATCAGTTGCTCTTCCCTTATTGTTGAATGCAGTAACCTCATCATAGAAGGCCACCAAATTTGTCAGGTACGATTTGCCCTTAGTGAAGCCATGTTGGCTGTCACCAGCCACCTCCTTATTTTCCACATGACTCAGCATAGCTTCCAGGAGGATCTCCTGTATGATTGTGCCAGGCACAGAGGTGAGACTGACTGGCCTGTAGTTCCCCAGGTCTTCCTTTTCACCCTTTTTAAAAATGGGGGTTATGTTTCCCCTTTTCCAGTCACTGGGAACTTCACCATACTGCCACGACTTCTCAAATATGGTGGATAGCAGCTTAGCAACTTCATCTGCCAGTTCCCTCAGGACCCGCAGATGCACCCCATCAGTTTCCATGGACTTGTGCACCTTCAGGTCCCACAGATGGGTCTCGAATCTGATTTTCTCCTACAGTGGGCAGCTCTTCATTCTCCCAGTCCCTGCCTTTGCCTTCTGTGATTGGGCAGTGTGACTGGAGCACTTGCTGGTGAAGACTGAGGCAAAAAAGTCATTGAGTACCTCAGCATTCTCCATATCTCCAGTAATCAGGTCCAATATCCATATCCCAGGTAATCAATGAGTACAAGGCAATTGATTTCTAATTATTTAGATGAAAGCAAGACCTCTTCATTTGACAGCAAGCTGAACTTTGTAAATTCTGAAGAATGACTTTGCCTAAAACCATTATTGCAAGGTCATGATAGCTTTCTTTAGTATGTTATTAAAGATACACTGAAAAAATCACTTGAGAAAAACTACTGCCCAACAGTCCTGTCCTAACTATGTAACTATTGCTACATCCAACTTTTCTTGTTAGATGTAAATGGTGTTTAACTTCTACAATTTTGATTTCATTCTATAGCACAGTATGCTCGACCTCCACCAAGCAAGTTCATCTGCTCCCCAGGAACATCCATGAGGGGTATACATTAATCCTCACTTACACATGCTTCCTGTGGAACTCCAGAATTTTTCCTTCAATTCTTTCCTGGTTTGGCAAATACTGGTTTGTTTTAAGGTGTCCACGATCCTCTGATTCGTCAAAATCCCCTATTTCAGCTATTACAGAAAACAAAACAATGTTAGAATAAGAAGAAACAAGGGAAAAGGAACAACAGAAAATACTTGGTAAGGAATTACGGAGACCTCCAAGAGCCAAAATGTATTTTCCTTCAAATTTGTGCATTACACTTTGTATCCAACTTAATTTTACATAACACTCACACTTCTCCCAAGCAGACTTCCTGGGAATTACAGCAGTATTTTAACATCGTTTGGAATATTTAGACATCTTTACAGTCAAATATGTGAGACTGGTAGAAGACCCATGAGGTGGTCTAAACATTTCTTCCTTACAGATACCTCATACCTAACCAGCATATTTCAATTTAATTTTTCTAAATATATGTGAAATAGTTATGGACAAGCCTATTTGGGAAGAGGGCAAATTAGATTTTAGGAATTGTCAAAAAATAAATACATAGCAAAAAGAGAAAGCAGTGTTATATGACTAAATCCCCACAGCGCCTACATCTTGAGTTTTGGTCTCCCCTTCACGTATTCATGCCTTCAGAAATGAAGCTGTGGATTTAGGAAGAAACACAGGAAAAAAGAATGAATCAAAAGTGTGGAATAGCTTCCATCTGATAAGACATGAAAAGACCAGACGTCTTTGGCTTGGAAAAGAAAAGCATGAGGGAGGCAGAACATACGGCAGACATATATAAAAATTACAAGTTGGATACATAAACCTTAAAAAATTATTTACTTTTTCTGATAATGAAATACGAAGTTACAACATTAAATTAAAGTGCAAAAGTTTTAAAAAGACAAAAGAATATGTTGTCCTAAAAACCTCCCAAAAAATAAGTCATGAAGCTCATTTTCATGGAAGGATGTCAAAAATCAGCAAATTTGAAAGTTAGAGAAACGCATGGAAGCAAAGTTTATCAAGGGCAACTAAACAGAGAGATGCAGAGTCAATCTTTGACACAGAAAGGCCACATGCAGAGATTACTGGATGGGTACAAAGAACTACCACCATATGCTTGCTCTGTTTCTGAGGGTTTCCCCATAGCATCTGCTATCAACTACTGTCAGAGAAAGGAGAGTGGAGTAAGTGAACTAATAATCTCATACAAGGCAGTCATTCTTAAAAAAGAACACAGCAATAACCTGTTTAAAATCAAACCAGAATACGAAACAACATGGAAAAAAAAAACTGAAAGGCACCTTTAAAAAATAATTTTTGTTACAAAAATAATCATATTCTTTCTCACTTCTACTTTTCTAGTAGGGTAGAAGCTAGCTAAGCAAGGCCAGACACAGATTTGCTCACCAGCTCCACACTGCACTGTGGAGTGCAGAACTCATGCTGGAAAGTCACGAGCAAATTTTAACTGTGTCATTCACTGATGGCACACACACATGACAAATTTGCTCTTCCAGTAAAATCACCATCACTAGTATTATTGTAATCCTATTATTACATGACAATGCAGAATTATGTAACTAATAACTATTTAGCAGTGCACGTGTGAAGAGATATCATTTAACAGGTTTCGTTTCAAGCCAGCAAGGAGGCACAAAAACCCACTCCCTCCAGCTCAGGTTACAGATTTGTAATCACTCTATCATCTGGTTGCTGCTTGAGCTGATTTGGTGTCTGAACCTATCCAAGTTTTTCAACCTGTTCATCTTAAAGGCCACGTTTTTAGGCACTTACAGACTGAGTGAGCAGTAACATGGAGAGCTTCCAAACCAATTGCTTCCCATTTCCATTTGCACTCCCAGCAAGGAGGAAAGCTGCTGATAATCCTACTGCCGAACTACTTCTGACACATTTCTGGTTTTATTTCAGCCCAGTCTCTATACATTTATCTCCCCCCAGTCACAGGGAAAATGAGAAACAAAGCCAAGGAAGCATGGAGGCAGATGGGAGCAGCCGTCTGGAAGATGAGGAGTGCCAGTGACCTGCTTTGCAGAGCCAGGGAAAACAGATGACATGCGAGGGGTTTGGTTTCGCACAGTCTCCACGAAGCCGAAGTTATCTCCTACATAAGTACCAGCTGTTCATCACCACGGCTAGCCCTGATGATAATCCCAGTGCTCCAAATCAACAGATTTACTGTTTCCTTACAGAAGGAAATGCCGCAAGACAGAAAACACTTTTAGTTACCAAAAGTTTCTGTATGCTATTTAACTCGGGTTAGCAATGGCAACATCACACAATGTCACCACAGTTGAGATACTCACACTGCAGAATGTGAGAGACCAGAAGAGCGGCCGTATTGTCGCTGCAGGTCAGTCGTTCCTCTGCCAAGTCTCTCTTGATTTGCAACGCAAACAGGTACCTGAGAGAGAGTTACAAGAATTGGAGTTACAAGTAGCACCTTGACATGTGAAAGAACAATAAAACAACTGAGTGGTATTGTATAAAACCAGCATCTCCCAATTCTTCCTCTCTCCAAAACCAAGATAACACAGAAGCCTTGCTACTAACGACGGTCAAATCAAACCAAACAACCCATGACTAATCCAGTGCAATTTACCAGCATAAATGAACACTCAGGGACGAGGATGCAGAAGGAAAATCACACTTTTAACAAGTTTGATTTGTGAAGTAACACAGCAGCTGTAATTTTCAGCTAGAAAGAAACTTAATGAACACTTACAATGATTGTATCTGTTAGAACAAGGATGGGAGAATATCACTGATTCCAGTATCTTGTTAAGAAAAATAATAAGCATTTCTGCTAGCACTCAGTTAATTTACTCAGTGGTTGTATTTTCCAGGACTATAATGTTAGCAGCCTACAAAGACAGTAAGAAATTAAATTTCCTTTTCTTATACCACTATACTAATTTAACTACAGTATTTCCCAAACAGTTGCTAAAGTGGAATACAATTGTGCTTAACGGTTTTGTAGAAGTAATAAGCTGCTTGCAAAACATAAAAGGACAGAAAAAATACATAGCAGCCTTGAAAGTGCATTGATAAGGACTGATCCCGTAACCTAAACCAATTTTAATATATTTTTCTGAATGGAATGCTGGCAAGTCTTTTCGTGCTTTCCTTTTTACTTGAAAGAAGGCGCAGTAAGGACTCCAGTAAATAGGCAATAACTCATTACTACACATCTTTGAACTGATAGACTGATGAATATTCTTTACCGAATTACACCCTGAAAGAGAACAGTAATTTTTTTTAAAGAAGAATTAGTTTTAAAATACTATGTATCATATTCTTGAGGCAAAAAGATAATAAAAGGTATACATTTTGAATGTGTGGGGTTTTTTACATTCTAAGGTACTGTAAAGTATGCTTTGTTTACTGCATACCTGGCTGAGCTATCTTGGTTTCTTCACTACACTCACCGTAAAGCATACATACCATTAATAGCATTATGAAATACCTAGAGCTTTAAGTACAGACCAGAATTCCGCAATAAATACTCCATAAATAGACAAAAACAGTAAAGTGTGTTTGCTAGTTGTAGAATACTCAAAGTGTGGACTTCGGAAGTTTACATGATAAACAATTTATTAAAATACATTCTGGTTACTTTACACAGGTACTGTTTATAAATATGATTATTTTCTCTATACCCTGTCTCTTTTGACACCGTGATGTTTGACAAGCCTTAACCTGTACTGTTTTCTGTTTTGAAAAACATATTTTCCCATAAGATTCATCTGTCAGCTAAAACTACGACGCTAAGGAAAAGCGCTCTTTCATTCCTCTTCAGTTTAAGTTTTGTTTGGATACAGATGCAATGCCCTCCTACTCTTACCTTCCTTTTGCTTCAGTAGGTAATGCAAATCAAATTCTTCAAAAAATACTTTACCTAGTATATTCCTCTTGCAACTGACCCGGGTCTGGAGGGAAAAACTTTACAGCTAGACGAAGCATTGTAGTCTTTGGTCCTATAAGAAAAGTTCATCATTTCACAAAAAACTCTTCTTCATAAGCACATGCATATTAAGTTTTCCAGCATGCACAGAAATACAGTGCACATGAAGTCTAGCCAGCTTTTGGCTTGCCAGCTAACCATAGTGGGCCTATGGGGTACAGATTGTCCATGTCAATGTAGATACAGCAGACAGTATAGATAGTTTTCAGAGGAACTACTTCCAATGGAAGTCTGCAGTCTGAATGCTATAAAAAAAAGTTTTGTGCAATGTGAAAGCTATAATACTCCAAAGCAACTACTTGACTGCATACAAAAGGCATCACAGATGACCCAGTGAGAGGTTCCCAGAAGAGGAGGAGGCTGGAGACGGACACCACAATCTCTCCCAATGCCAGCCGCTGCCACCATCAGAGCTGTCAATGAGCTGAATCCACAAGTCTGGCTGGACCCAGCTGGCTCCCCGCAGAGGTAAAAGTACGTTTGCAGCCTGCTCATGGCAAGCCCGTTAAAAATTCTCATTTTTAACACTGTTCTTGTCAACCTCAACAGGGATAAAACTAATTTAATGTTTAAACCTAAACAGAATCCTAAGTAAATAACTGGAATAGTCTATAATGCTCTGTGTAACATTTTACAACAAGAACACCCAACTGCGACTGGACCATATTAACAGTTTCAGTGCCCCAACTTGGCCTTCTGAACCGGCTGACTCAACGCATGCAATCCCCTGTTTCACAAGTATTTTCAGAGGAATACTACAGGTTACCACAATGGCTTACCATGCCACGACTGGGCACCACGGTTCTGCTGTTGGTTTTCCTGTTCTTAAAGCAGACAAGGCTGAGTATTTTGCAGGCAGTCAGAGCACTAGAAAGCATTTGCTTACAGAAGCCGACTGAGCATCCATCTCACATTGGCAGGCATCCCCCGGACAAGAGGAGAGCCGCTCAGCCACTCTAAAAGGCAGAGGAAGACCTGGGAATGGAAAAACTGCAACGCCTCTTCACGCTAGACTCTTCCCCTCTGGGTGCTGTGGCAGGATATCCCCATATTTCATGAGCAAAGCTGCTCCTGAGCACATTGAGTTTCTGAGAGTGAGGTGGGAATACCCACCCCACTGAAATTCCCTGCTGTCAGCAAGCTCTGCGTGCAGCTCTTCGCAGCCCTTCTGAAAGGTCTATCAGCTCTCAGAAAGGATCTCGTGACTGCAGATGCTACCTCCTCCCGTGTAACTGATGCAATCCATCCTATACCTTTTTCCTTCTATTGTAGACAACGCACTCACAAAAACTCACAAACAGCTAATGTCATGTTTCACTTAAACGTAACACCAGCTGACCCAATCTATCTAGATATTTATCACAGAGAAAGAATACCTTCAGTGAGTTTCCATTTCACCCACCACATACTACATATTAAAAACGCCAGGTTTACATGCCCAAACAGGAACCACTATTACCCTTACCAAGTACAATTTTCAGGGAAGCATAACCAGTAAATCAAGTAGTAACTGTGAAAGCAAGCCACATAAAGCAAATGCAAATTAAAGAAAACTTCCTTTTTTAAAACTACTTACTCCGTACTTGCTTAATAACAGGTTTCATTGGTTCCAGCCAAATCTGAAATTAAAGAAAAAAGATTACAAACTGACATTCATATTTGAATACAATATGAAAACATCAAAAGTATATTCAAATAAAGAAGTAATTTATGAGTATGCATTTCTTCCTCACTGCAGTAACACAGTAATACCTTTGCTTTTAAAACAAAAATACTTATCTATTTGAATTTACATTTATCATGTATCAATAGCAAAAACACTGACTGGTGCTTAATGCTCATCCAGACAGAAGAAAAGTCAAGTCAGCAAAAGCACACCACCACTGCTGAGAAGACAGAAATCATGCCCAAACACATGACTGTAGACAGGAGCCAGGCAATTCCAGAGAATATGACAAGGTCTCATTTTCTTTCCCTTCCATGCTTTGTCCATCTCTTAGTTGAGGACTTTTACTTGATATTAATTTCCCACAGATTTTTCTCATTTGACAAGCACATTTTTAAAGAAAGGCTATTGTTGTTCTAGTAAAAAGAGTATCCACAAAACTAGTGCAAAGTATTCTGGATGCTCAACTTTTTTTTTTTTTTTAACCCTCCAAACAAAAAATTGTAACAGGACAACTACATTTGGTCCTTACTATTTTTTTCTGTGTCTGAGAGGGCGCTGAGGATTTTAAGAACCTTATTAGATGCAGAAACACTTTGGATGCTTTGAAGAAGAAACAGAAACTAAACAAGCTTTACTGTATTTCCTTGGCTCAAGCACAACATGTATTGGTGCTATTAGCATTCTCTGTGTTCTTAGTCATACTTTCTGAGTGTGAGTCCTAGAACTAGAAAACATAAGACAAAAAAAAATCATGAAGACACAGTTTTGGGAATATTTTCTAGTTTAGAAGCCATGCTGCCCTCTTTGCAAGGTACAGGATAAGCGACTAGGAGGCTACGTACAGTGTCAGTATTTATCTAGATCAACAATTTAAAAAGCTTGCAGGTCTACATGTCTGCTGAGTTTTATATTTAGTAGAAAGAGGTTCATAATGACTTATCTGGAAAATTAACTGAAGACTGAATTAACTGAAGATAAATATGAACACTACCAACATTACACACGTGATACGATTTTATAAGTGCTCCACAGACTACACTTTGAGTCAATGTCCCCCCTTTCAGAGGGAAGGAGGATTTTATTTATGTCCCTGAAATTGGGAGCATCAGCAACTATTTAACTGCTCTATACATTTTTTTAAGATTTAACAAGAAGTAGAATCCGATTCCTCCTCTCTGCTTTATTAGTTGTCATTGTTCTGGTGAGCAAAGCAGATTTACAAAAATCAAAGATAAACCTACAGAAGACTACAGCAGACTTTGAAGCTTTTGACACTCAAGCAAATGCATTCATCCAACCTTTTTATTATATTGAATTTGTCAGGGAATGATACATACCCAACATGACTGGATGTTCTGGAACTCAATCCCAAAGTAGTCCGATTCAATCAAATTCAGATGCTTGTAAACTTCTGTCAATAATGTCTGGCCATAGCATTTTGACTAAGGAAGTTTAAAAAAAATAAAAAATACAGCGAGGTGAAGTTAAGTTTACAGCAAATCAGAAAAAAACTATAGCATCTTTAGAAACTGTAGAAAACCAAAGATTTTTCACATTATTTTTGTCACTGTAACACACAAATGTCCAATATACAGGCACAGCTCCACACAAATAAGTTTCACAGAACCAGAGGAACTCAAGCTGGAAGGGGCCGTTGGAGGTCATCTGCATCCAACCTCCTGCCCAAAGCAGGGTCAACTATGAGACCGGACTACATAAGCTGCAAACTATTTGCAGCTCCTTCAATAAACCAGCACTATTTGTCTGTGTAACGAGGCAGTGTGGCTCTCCCCCAGATGCAGCAGGCTGAAGCAGGGGCTGCCAAAACCCTGCTCGTATGCAAACCATACCAACTCATACCAACACCAGGGACCACGCGCAACTTTCACACTGGCAAGACTTCAAAACGTATACAGACGCTGTAAATGAGTCCCTGACAGCCGAGGAAGGCTGGCGCAGCACGGTTTGCACCCAACCAGAATTTACCCCTGATCTAGGAAGCCCCAGCTAGCCCCGCAGGAAAGCAAGAGCTGAACAAGCAGGACTTCATGGGGCCAGGCCAACCGCTGCCAGGGATCACGCCGATGGAGCAGGGGCGGCTCACCACAGCACATGCAAGGCCTTTGCTGATAGAACCAGAACTCGCCTTCTACATGGGAACATCTCTGAAAAAAACTAACTTTTTTCTTACAACAGTGTTCAAGCAAACACTAGGTGATAGTATTTATTCTGTTAACTAAGAAATAAACAGGAAGGCTACAGTGGGAACTCAAACACCCTCCTCTCGCACCATGCTTTCTGTTTCAAGTCATGTGGGATGAAGCCCTCCCTCAAGCAACCCAGCCACTAGCCCTTTTCACAGTCAAATTAGGTGCAAAGCCACAAAACAAACATTGGCAGAAAGCAGCTATGGGAGAAAACGGGAAACTTTCACAGCACACCCAAAACAACTACACTTGGGTCTGCTTATGAAAACGCACAAGCTTGCTCTCAGCATCTATTATTGCATGACTGTAGCAGCCACCACAAGAGCATTTATAAACCCACACATCAGTCCATGCAAAGAATTCTGAGGGCTTTCGCATCCCTCGGTACCTCTTCCAGCAATGCACAAAAGCTAGCAGTACGGCTAGCGTAGGCTGCAGAAGGAGGTAGCACGGCCACTGACATCCACGTTCTACCTTGGGCCACGGAAGTGATCCTGCAACCGCAGCAACAGGGTTTGACACCACTCTGGTTGGCTGGGTGATGTGGCAGTACACACCTCGGGCATTCATGCCACCGAGGTCTTGTTTATTTGGAAAAGTCAAAGTCTCGGAAGACTCTATGACTTTCCCATCAAAGCTGGCACACAGTTCTGTAACTGACTCTTTAAACTCAGAACAGTGTATTTTTTAAAAGTATTAGCTATTACAACAAACATTAATAGAATTATTGAGGAAAATATGCAAATGAATATATCCAACAGGAAGAATGGGCCACTTTAGGTCAAAATAAACAGTGTTTAAAAAAGTAAAAAAAGATGGTGAAAGTTAGGGAAATTATTTCACATTACTGAGATGCATAAAAATTCAAGAGTAATTGCTTCTTGCAGGAAAAAGATTAACTGTTGATGTTTTTAGATGCCTGGTTAGGAGACGATGCAGTACGGTCAGAATGAGAGCTGTCCTCTTTTTTTGGAGTTTTACAATGTCTAAATTGCATTTTCTTTCTAAGAACACAGGTGAATTTTTTGAGCCAAAATCTATGCTTGCAGAAGACTCTGTGGGTATGGGTTTGGGTTTTTGAACTATGACAATGAAATAAGGAATGATACAGTTAATGGTAGGCCGCATCTTCAGTAAGCATCACTCTTGCTCTTCTGTCTACAGGCATGTTTGTCAGGCATATTACAGACTGCTTGCCACAGGACACACAAGCTCCTGAAGAAATGCATTTTGAAAATTAAACTTTTAACTTTCAAATGAAATACATTTCTTGCTTTGCACTTGTGAATAAATCTTAAGATAGTAACAGAAATAATCCTTAAATATTGTAGGACCCTTCTCTTTTTTTTAAAGGTACAGATCCACATACAGTTGTTATTACATGCCTACTCTTCAGAGGCACCACAGATTTGAGAAAGGAATGCGTTTTAGCCAGCGATGTTCGGGGGGATGCAGCGATACCCTGACCGACCTCACATACTGCCACCTGCAGAGGGGCCACACCAGCCTGCCTCTTCACAGACAGATCTATCGACCTCTAGAAGCCATCGACCAGGAGATGTCCTGCAACCCCAACTCCCTGACTTCTCATTTGTGAAATAAGGAGTAATTCTGGTTACAACCGCCTTATGTTAGAATTGATAAACTTGAATTAACTTGTGAAAGGTAACAGTCGGACAAGTTTTACAGTCACTGTGTGCTGTGCTGATTGAGGAACTGTGTCCTGTCCATAGCTACATACAACCGTTAAAATTATCCCAATCAGATCGTAATATGCAGGTTTCTCCCACACACAGCGTTTAAATTGAGCTACATCTCTGTGGCTCTGTCAAACTCTGTGTCTGATGACAGTCCAGCTGCCTTCATTTGTCCCGAAAAGAGAGTCTGTATCGTGTACACACCCCCAGCACCTCTCTTCCCACTGCCAAGCCTAAACTCCCTTCAAGAGAAACGAGAGATGAAGAATCTAAGATAGGCAGAGCTGGGAGCACTTTGCAGATGATTAAATTATAAAGGTGCCATCCAAATATTAAAGTGTAAAATTATTTTGACTGGGCTATCAACTATAATTTTGAGTGTCATTAACAATAAAGACCTCATTCTAAACTGAGTATCATTCCATAGTACTTTCTTCAAAGTATAAAGCAACAATAACAATGCCACATTTTAAAAGAACAGCATTACTCTGTATATATATATTATAGTATATACTGCGAGAATCTCTTGTTAGAGCTATTTAGTTCCTGAAATTGTTTGTTACATTGATAACCATCCTTTCCAAAAAGCTTTTTTAACATTCTGAAGTTGACAAAAATGAAAGTTATACAGCTGGTAGCTCCATGTCATTGTTTAATCTGCACAAAAGCAGCACAGAGCAAAATCTTTTAAGTAATTAATTACTCTAATTTTGACATCAGGGCAAGAAGCTGCATGAATGCATTTTAGAAAGATCCCATTTTCAATACAAATTCACAACACGGCATACTTTCCATTCCAAACTTCTCAATTACTCTTTATGTGCTGCCAAGACAATGACTACTGATATTATTGAATTGCTGAATTATTCCACATAAAAAAGAAAGAAAAGAAACACAGTAAAAAAAATTAAATGGGCAGCTAACAAAAGCTTTCTCCAACAACCCAGTTCTAACTGTACTACAGACTATTTTAACAAGCCATCATTAGTAGACTGTTTGGCACAATAGATTTTTCCAAATCGATTTGGATATTTGGCTTATGCGTGAAAAAGTCCCTCAGAGCTGTACAGGCAGGTTACATCGGCAAGCAGTGATGCTACGGAGGGCCCCACGCTGGCAAAACACGCGCGTGGCAATCCCCTGCCTGCACGCATGAGGAGCAACTCCGTCGGGCCTCGCTCCATGCTGAGCCAGCATCAGGCAGGGGTAGAAATGAATTGGAACAAATATTTTAAGCTGACGTTTCTTGACTGAAGGAGGTATCTGTATTTTTCATGCAGTCAGAAAAGTAAATGCATTCAATGTTAGCAATTCTTAGGACAGAGGAGTAAAATGTAAATTTAAAAAAGTTAGAGCGACAGTTCTTTTTCTTTTATTACCCCAACTGTTATTTTCTGCTTTCTCAAGTATCACTACCTACATGGCAGATCCTCCCTCTGCCGTAAGGTTTTAGCTTAGGAAGACAGAAAAACAAACTAGGAATGCACAGCCTATGATTTTCAGCAGATCATAGTTCAGTATTATTGAAACCAATTCTTCCTCAGTAACTCCCAAACATGTCTTCCAGAACATCATAACTTTCTACTTCCATGTATTTTAACTCAAAAAACCCCAGTATTTTAACAATGAGTAGTATTCTTGTATTCCAAAACGGACAAACTACCCTTGCTACAACTTTCCTAAGATGAAATCCACTTTTGGCAACAGTTAGGCTGGAGGGAAGAAAGAACGGGGAGGGGGGAGGGAATCATTCCAAAGCCAGGAGTTCGGAAAAAACTGAGAGATATAAAGCAGAGTTATAGAATGGAAACTCTTGCACAGCCAGAGCCGGAGGAGCCACTGGCCCCCAACTTCAGCAAACACCAGCTGACCCTGGATTTTGTTAGAGGAATCTGTAGCTATTGGGAGACCAAATCCTCCAGCAGTGTATCTGCATGGGAGGAGGAAGTTTACATTTGACATCACTACTGACAAGTGGCCAACACGGAGAGCCCTGTGAGCAGCCAGAGAGAAGCACAGGCATCAAAAGTAAACTGAACCGATTTAAATACAGACCCCTTCACCATTCAGGGATTTTTATTTTTCCTTTTGGTGCATTTCAGTGATTTTCCTAATGAAAAAGTGATTTCTCATCTTTTGGCAAATTGAAAAAATGACAATCGGCAACTAAACACACCAGTTACACTAGACTTGTTATTTCCGTTCTTAATCAGAAATATACAAACATTTCAGTGAGTTTATAGCTCTGTTTATCTACAGCCCTTTTGTAATCTGTTAGATCTCTGTCCAAATGCAGCATGACAGATAAAAAATGCCTTCGAAACTCCCTATTAATAACTATCATTAATGCCATGTATAAACAAAAACTTCATTTATGAATACAGGGTGCACGTTTAAACCACGTTTATTAGAGAGAAGGAAATAATGTAAGACGGCAAGGAATACCATTCATTAACTTCTTGTTTTCACAGCTAAAACAAGACAACCTTATTGCCGCATATCTAGCTTTTAATTCGCAGACTGGGAAAGTAAAAAATGACTGTCTTCTTTTCCAGTACTTTATTAGTTTCTTCAATTCTGATTGCAAGAAGTAACTCCAATGAAAACAGTCCCTGCATCTCCACAAAAATGGGTACCTGGTAACAACAGATGTATCAAACTCTGGTTTCACGTGCCCAGCCAAATACTGCTTAAATCCTATTTCATTTTGATCACCTGAACATTTCACAATAAGTTCTAACTTCAATTATTTCAATTTTTCTTTTAATACTTTATGAAGAAAACTGTATTTTAAATGCATGTTTAAATAGACAGTCTCTACCNGCCACTTACTGAAGATGACAATCCTGACTTCTTCCAGAATTANGTCAAGAGCTACAAGAGTCAACCTAGCAANCATGCAAGGTTTGTGAAACTTCTTCCAGTTTTCTAGCCTAGCCATTGGTATGAACTTTTTTTTTATTTTCCACCTAAGGGAGCACAGTCCAGCTGCCAGCTGCCCTTCCCAAACGGTCTCCCATTTGCAGCAGCAGGCCCTTCTACACGGAGGACCCCTGGCACCTCCCAGCTCACCCCGAGGAAGCCAAACCTGCAGCCGCAGTCAGACCTCGCTTCCCACGCCAGCAGCCTTCACCGTCACCACGCCGGCGGGGAGCCCCGGGTGCTTGCAAGCACCACTGACGGAGCAGCACCAACAGCCACAGCAGCCCCAAGCCACAGCCACGCCGCACTTCTTATTTCACATAGACCGAGCTTTGGGAATACACCGCCACCCCGAAAACGCTCTCATAACTTCTTCACAAATTCAGATAGCACACATTTTCACCTTGAAAACGTACCTTTTTTTTAAAAAATATTGTGCGTTATGGTATTTCTACATGGCATTGAAATACAATTTACTCAAACATGGAAACTGCAAACACAATCATAGAATGTTAGGGGTTGGAAGGGACCTCTGTGGGTCATCTAGTCCAACACCCCTGCCAAAGCAGGGTCACCTACAGCAGGCTGCACAGGACCTTGTCCAGGTGGGTCTGGAACATCTCCAGAGAAGGAGACTCCACAACCTCCCTGGGCAGCCTGTTCCAGGGCTCCGTCACCCTCAGAGGGAAGAAGTTCTTCCTCATGTTCAGACGGAACTTCCTGT
>Ga0065711_1002068_pt1 | contig 36791 bp, 15 predicted proteins | sample Hoacrofraction12_FD_59098 | JGI IMG/M metagenome (GOLD analysis project Ga0065711, IMG submission 59098) | Hoatzin crop microbial communities from Cojedes, Venezuela - Epithelial fraction 12 v2 (version 2) | ecosystem: Host-associated > Birds > Digestive system > Esophagus > Crop | place... | reverse complement strand
TCTTTTTCTTTTTCTTTTTCTTTTTCTTTTTCTTTTTCTTTTTCTTTTTCTTTTCAGAATAGTGAAGTATTATGTGATTGTGCCCCTGTACTCGGCACTGGTGAGGCCGCACCTCAAATACTGTGTTCAGTTTTGGGCCCCTCATTACAAGAAAGATGTTGAGGTGCTGAAGTGTGTCCAGAGAAGAGCAACAAGGCTGGTGAAGGGTCTAGAGAACAAGTCTTATGAGCAGCAGCTGAGGGAACTGGGGCTGTTCAGTCTGGACAAGAGGAGGCTGAGGGGGGACCTTATTACTCTCTGCAACTACCTGAAAGGAGGTTGTAGTGAGGCAGGTGTTGGTCTCTTCTCCCAGGTAACTAGCAATAGGACGAGAGGCAATGGCCTCAAGTTGTGTCAGGGGAGGTTTAGATTAGATATAAGGAAAAATTTCTTTACTGAAAGAGTGGTCAGGCATTGCAATAGGCTGTCCAGGAAGGTCGTGGAGTCACCGTCCCCGGAGGTGTTCAAAAAACATGTAGATGTGGCTCTGCAGTGTATGTTTTAGTGGACATGGTGGTGTTGGGTGAATGATTGGACTTGATGATCTTAGAGGTCTTTTCCAACTTTAATGATTCTGTTCTAAAGGTTTAGAATTTATAAAATAGTGACATTTCCTATAAACTTTGACTTGGTGAATGGGATGAGATATAACCAAAAAGCACGTACAACCTGAGCAGGTCAACTAATCTGTTTTTTAGTCAGTGGAACACAAGTTTCACTTTTTAGATATCCAGTTGAATCACATTTGATTGGAACATAAAACAACATACACAAACGTAAAAGTTGAAGTTTTAAGAATCCAAAGTGGGAGGATCCCCATTTATATAGTCTAACCTCTCTTAAAAGGCTGTCATTGTCTAAATCTCTTACTAAAATGCAAGCATATTACTATATTTCAAAGATTTATAATTTGGTCATAGTTCAGGGATTTTCACAGTGATAATAACATTACTGCTACATTGACAAATGCAACCATGTTTCAAAGTGCAGAGGAAAAATAGTTATTCTTTCTCAGTGGCTAAGATTTTGTAAACCACTTTGAAGTAAACATCTGAAATAGGACATTTCTGTCCATATTTAGACATTATCATCCAAAATAGCTGTCTAGACTCCTTTAGAGTCACAAAGAGTAGGCTTTATTACAGTGAGATGGATTTGACCCATTTGCTTAACTAATGTAGGATGAGGAAACTAAAAATAGGTCTTCAAGTAAAGACTGACTGCAATAAACATTTCTGCTTTTTTGAGTTATTAAGTAACTGGGAGGATTTAATTTTAAATTAAAATTTAAACTATGGAATGAGAGATAGTTTGTTTTAATTTTCTGATTCCACATTTTATATTTAAAATAAATGTATGTGCATACAATCTTTGTATGTGTGTGGAAGTGTATAATATAGGACATCTTTACTTTCTTCTTATCTTTAAAAGGGCAGTGTAACATAGGAATTACATTCCAAATTGTATCCTGGAACAGGGTATAGAACATCTCAATTTTCATATGAGCATCATCAGAATAATTCAATTCTGTACTATAGGTCATCTTTTTCTATTCCTTTTTTTTTTTCCAGGGATTTACAAAGCTCTTTACATTTATTTTATAAGCACTTATTCCAAGTTCTAGGTGCTTGTACATGACAGTAAAATATACAAGTCTGAAAAATAATAATCCAGGACATAAATTAACCCAAGCTTCTCCAAATTTACCCCATTTCTCTAATTGCACATAAAATCTAGTAATCACAGAAGAATTTGCCCAAACTTAATATTACATCCAATTCCAAAATGTCTGAGAAAAACACACTGGTCTTCTAGAACATCCCCAAACTCCAAATTACCAATGGTGTTAGGTCAAGGAAAACGAATGAGCACCCATGCCAGGGATGCTCAGAGCATAAGATCCTTAGAGATGCACAGGCTGTGAATGTCAGCATTCTTGACTGTGACAATAGGATGATATCATATATCGGTGAAAAGGATTTACTGCAGAAGAAAATCCTAAACTATTTAAACTTTCATCTTGACTTTACACTGCAAAACAGGGCTAGGTAGCCCAAGGTGGAACTCCAGGCTAAATTCACTGCCTATTTCCTGGCAAGAGTGCTCATTTGGTGCCATGACATGAACGTGCTAGGTATCTGAATGTGGTTTTCCATTAAATTCAATATAAAACCTCCTCATCCTGAGCGATTTAGAACATAATCCAGATCTGAAAGAGGGGATACTTTGGTGTAGAGAATAAAGAAAATGGACTTCACACAAAGCACACCTGATCTTGTTTTTGCACTGCAAATGTCACTCTGTTACCTAGATTGAAATTGTGGAATATAATAAATTGTGAAATAACCAAAATATGAAGAAAATACTATTACTGTCTGAAATTCCTCTCAGTAAAATTTTTCACAAATTAAAGTTATGGTCAAGGAGACCTAGAAAAGACTTATAAAAGTTTAGGTCTGATTTGAAGCCAGCCAACTACTGCACACTCTCCCACAAACCTTGCAAAATGATAAATTTTTGCTCAATTTAGAGTGCTCCAGGAGGAAAAATGTTCCTTTTTCCCAAGGTGGGGCTTTTGGAAGTAAACTCAGTTGAGCTAAAACTATTGAATATTAAATAAAAATTGCAACTTTACTCCTTGAAATAGTTTACTTTTATTTTTCTTGGAGTTTTGAACATATAGTTCTTCCCTCAGTTAAAAGATTCTTGAAAGACTCTCATACCAGCAATGTAAATGCACTGATTTGTTCAGATAAGGACAAAATTTCATTTTATTTTAGTAAAGTCTTGGGACCAAATATCTATCTTGTACAATTGCATAGATCTTGCTAACAGACTTACAACAAACTAACACCTATTACAGAGCTAACCTTGAGCCCTTTAAAGGAACAATGGAATTAATGTTTCTCTAGTACTATCATAACACATTTTCAGGTAGCTGCATCATATTTGCAAGAAACAAGAGCTATCAAAACACAGATTGCAAACCAACGTCTTTCCTTTTTGAGTGTATTTATTCATACATGGTCCATTCAATTAACACTCGTAACATAATGAGCAAACTAGGTAGCCAACCCAGGTCAAAACTAAAATGTTTAAAGTGCGCTTTAAACCAGAGTCATTCTGCTTTCAGAACTATTCCAGAATTAGGTCATCACAATGTGAAGACTAGCTGCGTAATATATTATACTACGTAAAAAGCATAGACTATCCTGAGGAATCTCAGCAATGCAACTGTTTTTCGTTAAGATTACAGTGGCAATTTACCCAAAAAGTATATTTTTAGGTCACAGGGATAGAAGAAAATTCTTGTCATCCAGGTTTCTACCAGTACAGAATTACTTCTTATTTTATGTTTGCTAACATGTAGTTACAAGAGGACAGCATCACATCATCTTAGCTCGTTGATAAACATTTGAGTCCATTAATAGAAGCGTTTAATAAGAAATCATCCAACAAGCCCTGTGGGAAGAATGTGGGCATCAGTCTTTGTTCTACAGTGAGTTTCAGGTTCTGCTTTCTTTGGAAACTCTTTTGTTGTTTGCAAGGGTGCTTGGGGTTTTTTAATGACATTTGATTGATTGATTACAGAAATAACAGTTACAATACCTTTATAAATGTAAACAACTATATAGACTTTGGCTGCAATTTCTGTCAAAATTTCCTTCACAAGACAAATAATCTTAAAACCAGTAATGTCTAAGCACCTTACTGCAAAGCACTGTTCTGAAACCAGTTAATTTTTTTTTTTTTATATATAGACACTTTTACTTCCATCAAGCAATAACACCTAGATGAATCTTTCAGGTCTGTTTTCTGTCAGAGGAGAAATTATTGTCAGGGAATCTGATCTCTGTTTCACTGTATTCACTAAGCCTTAAACAGAAATGGTCACATGTAACTCAAAGTTTGACTGTATCTACAGAAGCTGTCTATATTTCATACAAAGAGAATCTCCCTGACTGAAGTAATTATCTTGCTGGAGCTCTTTCTCTTTAAATGTTTTAAAGCCACAACAGTGGAGGGTTTTATCAGTTATTTGTGTTTGCACTACTGCTCAGGATTGCTTTGATGGTGCTTTAGAACTGACAAAGACGTTTTGAAGGTGGATTCTCACATTCAAAGAATAAGTGACAAGATTGTGCTCAGGTTAAAACAATTATTTCTCTATTTCATATTACTTTTTTTTTTTCTATAGGAGCCTTAGAGCTTTGGAGATACCAGATTAACTGCTCTGCAGCAATCCCACTCATAATCCACAATCATTAGTGAACTGAATTGCTAGAGTCTCCATCTGCTGTAGTATCTCAGCACTGGGTAATTTATTATTTTTTTTTATTATTATCAAAAATATTTTGTTGTCGGGATTTCCCAACCAACCCAGAATCTATACTGGATAATTAGGTAAACGATCCATGAAACTGCAAGGACTTGGGAGCAAATTGGATAGAGTATTGATGAATTCGGCCCTAAGAAAGTTTTAATGGATGATATAAACAGCTAAATCTCGTAATGTCTGTGCTCACTGCTACTCTGTTTATTTTTCTTATGTTTTTAACTAAAACCAAGTTCTAGAATAACACTTGAAAATATGTTATGAATCAATTTTTACGTACGTATAGAAAAGTTTAATTGCTGTGGTATATAACGCTGGCTAATGAATTGTTGCAATTTCACTATAACAACAGTAAATAAAATTTGGAAAAGCTGGGGAATCCCTAATAAACATGACATTTTCAGTGAGCTTCAAGTGGACTTCAAGACTAAAACTGGAAGCCAAATTACTAGCAAATTAGAATCTAAGGAACCGTACTTCTAAACATTACCGTAAAGTAATTTAGAGATTGAAACACAATGTCAAACCAGAGACATCTGTATAAAAACAGGTGCTGATCTACATTCATATTCTATCCTCAAATCATTTAATTGAACATAGATGATGTGAGAATACAGAAAAGATCAACAAAGTCTTCAATAATGCCAATGAGGCATGAAAAAATCTAAATACCATATGAATACAAGACAGGAAACAGAGAACTGAAACAAAGGCAGGATAAAAAAGGCAGGGTGAAATTGCTGTTCAGTAGAAAGAATTTAATTTACAAAATTACAATACAGCTGAAATAAAATTTAAAAGAAAAAAAAAGAGGAAGACAGAAGAAAATGAAGAAGAATAAGTGTGATCAGCAAACCACATGTAGCAATACAAATTGAAATTTCGCTTTAAAATGCTCTTACATAAGAAGGATCACAAATCCTCTTGATAACACCCCAGAAGTCAATGCCAAAGCCTTGACCTAGGCTCTTAGGTATAATGTAGCTCCCCAGTCAAGGACAGGAGGCCCCTGAACCGCATTCTCACAGCTCTTCTCACAGCAGTCAGGTCTGAGACCATACAGCACTGTCACAGAAGAGATGACTTTAAATATAGGCAGCTAAACCACTAGGAATAAGAGCGGAAGGGACTGCAGAGCTTCTGTATCTCACTCAGGACACAGATTATCAGATATCCAGCTTGACACAAAAAGGTAAATCTAAAATGGACTAAAAAAATTTCAAACCTTGACTATTTTTTTTTATTTAAACCTCCCAGGAAAGATGAAATGGTGGTACAGGTAAGAAAAACAGGCATCTAAGATTACTGAAGCCATGCATGCATCTTTAGTGTGGGAAGAACATGAATGTAAGACGACTTCTCAGAAATTTTTTCATAGCATTAAAAGCTGGAGATGTGTCATTTTCCTCACCATATCAAACAATAGAGAAAAAGCCAAATTATGAAAACCTCTGTAGTGTTTTGAGTGAAATGTCATTAAAGACATTCAAGGTATCTTCTGATCCTTGGTATGTACTCTACATTTTGGCTGAATTTTTTGAAACATAACTGAAAATAAAATGAAAGAAAATAAATAATGCGCATTGACTGCATACTTATAGTCCAGTCTGTATTCAGAAACATAGAGAACAAAAAATTAGTAAAATAAATCAAAAGGAAATATGGAAGGCAGGATATCCTCAGGAGGAATATGTCATGAACAGTGGGAAGAAGCACAGCACACTTGTTCTACTCTCTGACTTAAGAGCATATATATAGGGCTACAGCAAGGTAAAGTTGCAGCTGTGCATAGCTATCTTTCTACTTTTCCATTACTACTGGGAAAATAGAATTGAGAGGACAAGATAGCATACACTAAAAGCAAGATAAAAACCTTTGACTTTAAACAACTTTGAAGCAAACACTAATTAAGTACAATGAATGTCTACTACTATTCTGAATGTGTGTGGTTGGCCTACGATGTGTTTTTTGCCCTCCAGTCCTCTGACAACAAATTAGTACATGGCCCATATTCACAACAAGTCTGATAGCTACTGAATTTATCCTTGGAATGTTTAGCAAAATTCTAATATTATTCCATTTTTTAACTTCTGCAGGCATAGTCCACCTGTAGGCGAGAATCAGTTCTTGGAAAAATAAATTGCATAGAGTTTTTAGTATGAGTAGAGTGAAAGAGCTGATTAAACTTCCCAAGTTTAAAAGTCAATCTGAAACTGAAGCAGTATGTACACTTGGTGCAATTATGAACTATTTTCATAATGGGCTCCAGCTGTGATTCTACATAAACTAGGAAGAGAGGCAGCTAGTTTAAGAGCATTGTATGCATAGGTCAGTATGGGTTTGCTATTCAGCGTTCAATCCTAATAAGCATACAGAAGCCATAGTGGAAAATCTGAGTAACTGGACAGTATTCAAGATATTACATTGTGAATGGATAGGCATAGTAATTATGTAAGTTCAATTGATAAAGAATTAAAATTAATAGAAAAGAACAAGTTGTAGGTCCCTTTGGATTTTCCATGTAAAAGAAAAGCTTTTGAGAAGTACACTGGGTTCATTAGACCAAAGAAAGCAACAGTGTGAAAGTCATATACACAGTGACAATATATTAATTCTGCAATGATAATTACATTCAAAGTCAGTAGATCAAAGAGGAACTGTGTAAACAAATCTGGTACGGTTCCCCTCTTTATAATATCTCTGTCGAGATTAGTTATTGGCAAAATTCAAAGGTTTAAAAGTTCAGCAGTGACATGCATTCTAAATCTTAGAGGCTTGCTTGAACCTCAGTTTAAAGCTTTAATGCAAAAATAAGGTGAATATTCTAGTAAGTGATTATGCTTTATTTCCTGGTCTCACCCACAAGAGAAGAGCCAAAGTTACAATAACATTTTACATCCAACACATGCCAAGTGGTCACTCTTTAAAGAAGCCTGTTCTCTTTACTTAATCTTCATATGGCTCTCTTCCAGTTTCCTCCGGCCATTGTTCCCATCAACTAAAAACATCCATTCTATTAATTTTGTCCACCATCTTGTCTTTCAGAAGGCTAAGAAGAATATCCGATATTCTTTATGAAATGCTGTTGGAAATCAATTTAAGCCTCAGCTCATTTATCCATAGTATATTTTGGTAGTCAAGGAAATTAGCTTTTTCCATTTCCAGAAGAAAGACTCCTTTACAACTAAGAGGAAAAAATAGTGAAATCAGATGTATATTGAGGCTTTGTTTAAAAAAAGAATATATACTGACCAAGTTCCAAACTAAATTCTTACTGATCCACTGACATTAGTGAAACTGTAACTTCGTTCTGCAGCTTAACACAAACTGATATTCTAGTGTCACTATTTGATCCATATCTAATTATTATTTTCAAGTTATTATCATAATTAGTGGTGAGAACAGGTTGGCCAGAATTTCTGACTTATAAGGTCTATACCAAAATTTTATGACCAAGAGCTGCAAGACACTTTCCAGAGGCCTGAGGAGACTGGACTCTCCAGGAGTAGTTCATAGACACTCTTGACCATTCTACTAGAAAATGGAAGAGGACAACAAAGCAAGGTGGCTGGATTACCTCGCAAAGTCTTTCTCAGCAGGACTTCGTCCTTTCAAAAAGTCACTTTAAGATTATTCAGCTCACTGACATCAGAACATCTCCAGAGCAGGACACAAGACACAGTTATGCCCTGCCATCCTAAACTTCAAAGCAAGCGTATCCCGGCAGCCACAAACTAACCATCCCTCAACTGACTGTGGTGAGGAAAGAGCTGTTGCAATGCAGCACTGTGTACCAAATTCTAGCAAATCCTGAGGTTTTAGTGAGAATTTAAACAATAGTAGGTGATTTGAATCTAAAACTTCACAGTATCCCAAACTTTGTTTATTTTGCTTTGCTATCTGTAGTAAAAAAATCTTTTTGTTTAAACCAGTAAAAGAGACTTATGGAGAAAGAAAAAAATGACAAAGTGAATGTTTTAAGGTATGGCTGACATTGTACATGAGCAGCAAAGTGTTTGGTGCTTGGGGCCAATTAAAAATATTCCAGTTAAGTCTGCTCGACTGGCAAAAACTACACCGAAGTAGAAAATGAATGATAGGAAAAAGGTATTACTTCTAAAAATTAACTCTCTTGCAGGCATATACATATTTCACTTTCACACTGATGCACTGCACCAGTAGCTTCCAGCAGCATTTGACAGAGTACATCTCATACAAAAGAACTCTACACTTCAGCTATTTCTTTAAAGGAAGAGCCTGTATAAATATTACGCCATTGTAAATTCAACAATTATCAAGACAGCACCAGATGTAGATTTATCCTAGAGGATTTTATGTGTTCTGCAGCAGCATGTCTCATAAAAACTGCAATAAATATGCTAATTTTTAATGTCTTTATACTTTAGTTTCATATTTTATCAACGTGTAAAACAAAGATTAAATGCATATGGATATTATACTCTGGGATATTGCTTTCAAAAGTGTTATAATAAGAAAAATATCAAGATTAATATTTCAATAAAGGGGGAACAATTATTTTTCATTTGGTATTTGGAAGGTCTAAGTCTTTGGCGACTAGATGCTATTACCAGGGGACATTAGTGGAATTAGTTTGATACGATGGTTTCACCTTCACTTTAATCTTTTGGCAGTAGTCATGCTGGATCTTCTATAGATAAGTCTGCATGAAGGCATTTGGCATTCGTGTTTGATGCTAAGAAATCCTGATTCAGAGGCAGAGGGCTAAAAAGTGGCATAATATTTAACATAGGTGGAAGGGTGATGAGCAGAGGTATTCTATTTATTTTGTTAATTATCGGTTATCTAAGGAGATGAAGACAACTTTGATCTTTCAGTCGAACTGAAATCCAAAGTATTAGAGGGATGAAATTAATAGTCTCCAAACAATTTCACAGACAGGTGGCAGGGAATATGTGGCATTATCTTCATAAGCGTTACCTGTGAAGGCCAAAATTTGCTTATGGGATGTCCACATTTTGCAACAAAACAGACTAAGCCTAATTTGCATATCTATTATGCATCACTTTTAAAATAAACCTGTGTCACTCTGCATGCTTGTTCTTCTTGTGCCTTGATAAATGAATAGAAACTGTTGAATGAGCTCACCAGTAATAGCATCAAGGAACAGGGCCTTCATATTGCTATTTTTATAGAAAGAATACACATGGAAACAAATTCAGAAATCACAATATAAGGCAGCAAAGAGCTTCCAGGCTTGTTTCACTGGCGTTAACAGAGAAACATGTATGTTGCTTCTACCAAGATCAGTGACAGCTACTGTGCCCTCAGGTGAGTCATAGCCAGCTTGAGTGTGTTTGTGTGTCTTGCTTTCCTCTGTGCCAGTTCAATCAGCAGTTTTCAAGAAGAGTTTTCAACTGCAATCAAATCTTTATTTCAGATAACAAACCACTGACAAGTCAAAGGCAAGAAAATAGCTTCTAGGGTCTCATAGAGCCTCCAGATGCTACCCCTGATGATATATTCAATCAATACATACCTCTGCCAGTGCTTAGTCATTCATAAAACCATTGCAGTCTTTGGGATAATGCCGGACTATATGGGCCAATATGAGTCCTTCATATTATGCAAATTTTTAAATATTAACTTCCTATTGTTTTGTCCGGGACCACAATTTTCATGCTTTTAGAGCACCAGTTTACCAGCTGTATTTCAGAGGATGTTGCCTTACGATGTAAGTCCACAAAGGTACAAATAGCTCTGTTGCAGAGAAGGTTGTTGCATACTTCAGTTGGCTGGCCAGTGTATGAGATGTAGTCTTAGTGTCATTTTATGTACCTCTGTGCTATAATATCTTTACCTTCATGAGAGAGAGAAACTCTATCACGAGGAGTGGTAAACTCCAACTTACAGCTAATGTCAAATTTTGAGTAGGGATTTCACTTCAGAATAAGCAAGTTTTATTGACGTTGTCCTTTCCTTCTTTCAAGAAATAAATTTCCCAAGCAACTTTAAGAGTTCCTATGTCCACCTGCCACAAGCACATGTGGGGCATTAGTAATTTGGAAACAACCTAGCTCAATCCCCCTTCAGTAAGACAAGCACAGGAGATTCCTCAATTTGGCAGTCTGCGTTTGAGTAAAGCATGCTTGCGTTATAGCTAAGTGGTATCTTTTTAAAAAGCAGTTTGTCTTCAGCTGAATTCAACAAGACACAGAGAATATACTGTTTCCCTATGTAGTTGGTTCCGGTGACTACCACTCCTCTGTAAAAGAAAATGTGTGACTAGTTTTCTATTTTATTTTCCTTCATATTTCAGATTTCATTCTCAGCCTGCCTTTTCTGCTAGATTAGACAGCTCACTCTTTTCCTTCTATTAGGCTACATATTTTTATCTAAACATATAATAATTGCATTTACACAAGCAGTTTATGTTGAAATTCTTTTGCACTCTATGAATCCTAAGTATTCTCAGAGTCACTATTTTCCAGCTCCCCTGGTAAAGACTGAATTAATTATTTCTAGATGCAAAAGTATGGCAGCTGGAAAGGTTAATCACATTTTGTCTTAATGTATCAGCTGTATTCTATTTTTTTAATTGTTATTCCATGTTTACTCATTCTTCAGCATTATTTGCTATTATACCAGTTTTCCTCATCTGAAAATGCTACTGCTTGTGATCATTGCAGCTTCATCCATGTGAGAATTATCAGTAGCTCAATGTCTTGTGGAAGATCGCTGTGCATATGAGAATACAGGAATTTGACAGCATTTGCTGGACTTTCAGAGAGAAATACATAGGCTTTGTGCATATTATAGATGTTATAACCCTAAATAATCCATGTTAAAAATCTGTACAGCTTCCTCACTTTTTTATCACTTTGTAATAAAGAGATTGTGAGGTGCTGAGATTCTCAGCTGTATATATATGAGCAACATATTATCAATATACTGTATTAAAACTCCTGGCCTTCCTAACTCTGCCTGAAAGATTTTATCTCTGCAATCTTCTCTGTGAAACAATTATAGCAATTTTACTAAGTTGACATACAATATGTTCCATTTCATCAGGGAATGAGCTGAAATATATTTAGACCAGAGGTTCATGCTACTTTATTCACCAGTAGTACAGGTAAAGCAAAGCTTCTGCCTAAACAGATGCAAGCATGGATGAAAAAGTGAATAAGTAGGTGGACAGATGGAAGAAAAGACTTGCCTAAAGTGGCGCCCACTTCTCTGGTGAGACTGCTGGCTGCCATGTGGAGTCTCTCATGCATGAATGCACACCTGCACACAAGCAGAAGAGCTGCAGCAAGTGTGTGAGAAGACACAGGCTTCTCAGGAAGCCTGTGTCAGGAGCCACACAGGCTCCTGTATACACTACAAATCTAAGCTTAGTTCAGCTCTTCATACACAACTTTTGCAAGACACTATGTTGTCTCTTCCATACCTCTTGGAGAACTAAACTTTGAATTATTCAACAATTCACTCAATGCAGAGATATTACGAATAGCTCCACTAATAATGCCAAAGAAGGAGTCGTAAATCTGCAAAGCTAGCACAGTTTTTGACACGTTTATGTTGCTAGACTTTTTTTATGGATGGACTTAGTGCAGAATCAAGTTTGTAGGTGTATGAAACAGGTACTGCCCACAGGAGCAGTTCCAGAAAGACAAGCAAGGCAATGACCATGACTTGCAGCATACTGTGTGTCTACTGTAGTATTAATAATGAAAGGTCAGCTGCATTGAGCCAAGCATGTGGTTTAAAGCACACCTGAGTACAATTTAGCAGTCAGCTCTTCTGAACTTTTAGCCACGAAAAGATAGAAAGGAAGGAATAAATCTTTCTTAAGAAAGATATCATGGTTGCAGTTGGGAAAAATGTGCTAGACAGGTTTGAAGCAAGAGGTGACCAGCTCATACTGTGACTGGTGCAGCAAGCATTTTTACCATGCACAGGACTGCACATCCCTATATAGCCACTAAATTTGACTCACAACTAGACAGGCAGATGTTTAAACAACTCACAGTGAGGACAGTGATAGAGAAAACTTCCACTGACTGCACTAAATCTCCATGAATCACACTGGAGAGAATGTGTTTACATAATTATATGTATACATACAGTCTCCAGATAATGCAGACTTTCAGAGAAAGCCATACGAGGCATATGTTAACATTTACTAGAGATGAGGCAATCTAAATTCCTGGTCCTTTACTAATCATTCAACTCCACTTGAAAAATAAAAAGTAACAGCTACACTTGAACAGTAATGTTACATGCTGGGAAGTGCTTTATTGCAGCTTGTAAAATTACCTTTGAGAGAGCAGAGTCTAAATGCAGACAATAACAGAGTCATGGATTTAAAGCATACTTTTATTTCAGAAAGTAGCTCTAAAAATGGCATCTTACAGAGGTTCTCTGTTCGTTATCCCAACCACTCCAACTTCACTTTGCTTAAGTGTCAAGTAAAAAAAGATGTTTTCCTCACAGTTCCAAGCTCTGTAAATTCACCCTTATGACTGCCTTGACAGCAAATCAACCTGTGTTGCTTCCTGCTAACATATCAGTGCCAGTTCCACTGACCCAGTGGGAAAGCTGAAATGTATGTAAGTGTAAATAGGTGCAGAAATTTATGAAGCATCTTTTGTTTTTAACTCCGTCACTGGCCTGTGTCCAAAATCAATCTGGATCCTAGATAAGAGAAGAAGGGAAGTGACAGAGAAGAGGCTGTCATAACCAGTCAGCACAAAGAGAAGTCATGAGAAGTGCTCAGTGAAAGATGTCAAAGTGGAGAGGGGATTTAGAGAAACCAAGGACAAGGCAGGCCCACACCTGAGCATGACAATTTCAGGCTGAACCTGCAGTCACAAGATTGCTGCTGGAAGGGGAAATACATGCTGAAGAAGACACAGCAAAATCACAAAGGAAACAATAGAAGATGAGAGGCAAGAATGTCTTGGTAACTGGTAAAGAGCTGCCCTAAACAATTGAATTAGATATGATATTGTTTGCCTCTCAGAGCTAGGTATATAGGGAGGAGAGAGCAGAAGATAGGGTGATAGATGCGGGTGCTAATCCCCAGTGCTGGGGCCAAACTCTTTTCAGTGGTGCCCAGCGACAGGACAAGGGGCAATGAGCACAAATTGAAGCATAGGAAGTTCCGTCTGAACATGAGGAAGAACTTTTTCACTGTGAGGGTGACGGAGCACTGGAACAGGCTGCCCAGGGAGGCTGTGGAGTCTCCTTCTCTGGAGATATTCAAGACCCGCCTGGACGCGGTCCTGTGCAGCCTGCTGTAGATGACCTTGCTTCGGCAGGGAGGTTGGACTAGATGACCCACAGAGGTCCCTTCCAACCCCTAACATTCTGTGATTCTGTGTAGAAGAGGTGTCTGTGTGATCCCAAATAACTAGAGTACTGATAGACTGTAATCGGTCATTCGGATATCACCATAGCATTTTCATTTACCCTCACCGTGCCATGGTCTATAGGATGAAAATGGGTGCAAAAGAAGGGAAAATCAAACAATCTCATGGCCAATTCCAGGAGCAACCAAGAGAAAGTTTGGGACAAACTAGAGATTGTTAGCTAGCCATTTATGTTATCTAAAACGGGATGGGTCATCTGAACCGTTTAACAACACCTCCCCTGGACTAAAAGCAAGCCTTGCATAATTATCCCAGATGTGTATAACTATACTGTAGAAGCATACATAACATCTCACTTACTGTGTGTTATGCCAAGGTTGAAAATTACAGTTCAAAACCCTGAGTCAACTTTTATTCAGACTCTTGGGCTATTCCTACATGAATATTATACACAGTGCCTAGGCCCATTAGCTGACCTGAGGACAACTGGCATGGAACAGCACATATCCATACAATTAAACTCTCTTAGCTTCAAAACAGGATTGTCCATCTGAATAGTTTTTGGCACATGCTAACTTCCAGATCAGGCCTAGGAACTGTTTGGAAGAACACTAATTGGTCCAGGCCAAGTTCAAGTCAAGGACCATGTGAAAAATTGAACACTATGGACAAAACATTCCAATGTTCAGTCCTGTTCCCTGACACTGTTTACTTTATTAGTATAGATGTACTCTTACAGTCTGAAACCCAGGCCACAGTTATTTTGAAACCCTGGCTTCTGAGATCCTGTGTCCCTTTCTCCTTTCAGCTCTACCCTCCCTCCCATTTTCCCCTAGAGGCCCCAGGACAAAAGCGTGGCAGTGCCCTTGGGGCAGGATTGTACTTGGCTCCTCATACTATTAGAAAGGGCCACCGGAAATCTCATTTACTTTAAGTACAGCGTGTCTTGACCAGCTGTTTCAGTTGCAAATTTTCTTGATTTCTCTGCCAAGTGCATTTAGCCTTGGACAACACCTAGTCTTCAGTCTTGCCAGTACTCACCTGCCACTTCAACAGCCGTCATATGACTACTCAAGTACTAAAAACTAAAGTCTCTTCAGACTTTTAATTAAAGTGTTAGCAGGTAGCTTGAAATTAACAATGAACAATACTTATCTGTGGCTAGGCAAAAGGCAAGGAAACCCACTCTTCTGACCAGCAGGAAAGGCTCCCTAATAAGTTTCCCAGTTCCCCTTCATAGGCTTTATAAACTTAACAAGGAGTCTGTCAGCACTCCTAAGTAGTAGTTGAAGACTGCAGAGCAAGGCTGAAAGGACACCAGCAGCATTTGGCAAGGTCTTGTGGAGATTACTGTGTCTGAAGATATGGTTTTCTTCTGTCACAAGCTGTTTAAGAAGTCTTATGTATCATCTTCCAATCTGCTTCTTTCACTATAGTTCACCATTGTCACACGTAAAAACAAAAAACAAGCAACTAAACAAACAAAATATGGTCACGATTATAAACACTCCCACTGAAACCTCCCCCCCCCAAAACTCCAAGGAAGTAAACAAACATAAAACCCCCAGAAAAGCAGAACAAAACAAAACAAATATCAAAAGTCGTATCTACCCATTCTCAACTCTCCAGACAATGGATACATAGTAGATGCAAGACTCTCATGTACTATTTTACAAGTCACATTGTTAGAAAATGTATTGTTTATATTTTCATATCTCTTTTTGAATCATTAAAAACACCACTGACTTTGTAAGAAAATATTTCTGTGTTTCTGCTTTTCTTGGGGTTTACTTAATAATCAAATTAACAGAACTATTTTCAAGGCAAGTGGCAAAAAAAACAAGTGAAAATAAGTTGTTCTGTTGTTTTCCTTTTTTCTGTGTGAATCAAGTGATAACTCAGTCCGGAAAAATGGAACAACATCACTTAGCAGCAAGCACAATGAGAAGCTAAAAGCTTCTAATTAGACTTTAACTCAGTAGGGGTGAAAATATAATTTAAAAGTCTCAGGGCAAAAGCTGAATTGTTAGTTTTAGTTTTTAGCACGACAAAGGTACAATTAGTCTAAATTAGTTAACAGCTTATTCATTAGCCTTCAATAGAAATTTGGATGCACACTGACTCTGTGTTATTGTTTGCAGCAAAGTATATATCTAGTTCAAAATAGCCACATATAACAGTTTAAACAGTAGAAGTGTGTATAGGTTACTTCTAGACCTGGCTGTGTTAGGAAGTCAAGGATTCACGTGTTCAAGCCATGACTCACTCATGCGGTCAGAAAAAAACTCTTCTCTGAATTCTTAAAGACATCACACTGACAATGCTACGCTTCTCAGACTAGTAATCAAGAACCACCCACTTTCTGTCGAAGGAATACAACACACAGTAAACCTAAGCATGCAATAGTTGCAGTTTTCCAGTGTTTCCTTTTATTTATTTTGTAATTTCAACCTAAAATTACATCCTTTTGGATGAGAAAAATGTAAGAAAGAAAGAACAAAAATAATACCTACAGGAGGGAACATGAAGTGTGATTCCCCATTGCAGTAATACGTAATAAAATTCCCACTCTTGGCAATGTAAGACAGAGGTAACACAGTATCATAACTATTTGCACCCTGGAGAAGAAAATCTTGGCCTCGCTGAAGTCAGAGGCAAAGCTCCCTTTGATTTTACGGGGACCAGGGTTATAACCTCAGTAAATGAGGAACTTCTGGGGTGTATCTCTCACTTGTTCCCCTTGATTTTCAAACTTCCCCAGGCATGAAAAGAGAAGACTGATACTACTGTGCTGCACATCAGACTTCAGAACTATGGAAAATCACTGATCAGGCATCACCGTGGCTTTCCAGTACTGTTAGTAAAGGGTAGCTCTCATTCCTATTGCAACTGGTAAGTGTTTGGTATGTGTAAGGAAAATAGCTTTAGACTAGCAGTGTGTCCTGCAATAAAAACAAATACTAGGGGAAAAAACTATAGTGCCAAGATATTTGGGCTGAAAAATAAGGAGGTGCAAAACCAAGACACTGAGTTCAGCTGTTTATACTGGTAATGGCTCAGAGGAAAGTTAAGCTCTTTTCTTAAATCTTACTCAGAGAAAACAACCCTGAGGAGTGTGGGAATGACTGCAAGATCTGGTCTTTTGATAGCGCTATGTTTTAACCTTTGTTTCTTTTTATGTGGTCTCTCACTTTAATTTGAATTACATAAGCACCTTTTTTTTTTTGTAAGCATAAAGTTAAAACTCACTAAGCATTTCAGAAATTACACTACATTATAAAAGTACACAAATGGATGTAAGTAATGAATCCTGAGGATCGTGAGTCATGCCACGCTACCCTGTTATTTACACTGAAGTGCTAACTTGTACAAAAGAATCTGTGTTTTGTTTAAAAATATGAAAAGTTGAATTCTCCTTCATTCATTCTAGAAGTGTCTCAAATTGCTGCAGAGGGCCAATCTTAGTCAGGAAAGCACACCATGTAACATGGAATATATCAAATAAGGAATTAACAGCTCTTATTAGTTCCCTTGCCAGCAGAGCAAATTAAGATAATTGAGCTCAAAGTATCCATAGAGTCCAAAAGCTATCGTTCTCCTGTGGCCAGGCAATAAGCTCCAATACAATTCCATGCCAGTATAGATATAAGTTTTGAGTCTGATCCAATAAGCCAATAAGAGTCAGTGGAGAAAATGGACAAAGCACCATCCTTCAACACAGTCAGTAATACCTAGTGAATGACAATAGCTATCAAATGGTAATAAGCTTGCCCAAATCTTCAAGCGGCGTTCCCTTTCAGTAAACTCTAAGGCTATCTTTAAAATTTTCTCCTAACCAGAACCGGTTTACTAAGTAACCTGTACCTCCCTCATCCTCTCCAGGCAAGTGTGGTATGTTTATTTCCACAAACATTGATTCAGATTAAAAAATGAACTCCTTTCCGCTACACTTGTATCATGTTTATGATCATTTTTATGCACACATTCAAGCAATTGAATTTCACTTGTGTAAGTGCCGGCAGGATCTAATCAATTCCCATTAAAGTCAGTGATAGTTTTGCAGCTGCCAGTCCCACATCAATATAAATTGAAATACACATGCTCAAGTGTTTGCACTAAAAGTGAGATAGCTATGTGAAAAAGGAGAACTGTGGAGTTAACGAAGGAGACAAGATTCTTCTAAAACTTTTAAGAGCTATATTGAGGAAATTAAAATTCCACACAGGTGTATAAAAATCTTTTTCTCAACTATGTCTATATTTGCGCTTTTTAGTGTGTTGAAGACATAAAGCTACTTGTATCAACGATAAATTGCCAGTTTCTACATCAGATGTAGCAGTTTATCATGGTTGTGAGAAAATGTTTCCAAAAGCCCTAGGAGAAACAAGAATCAAGCTGGACATTTCACAATAAGGACAGAAAAACAGTTGATTTAAACTAAATGGAGACTCTGTCAAATGGTAACATAGTTTCCATATAAAACATAACACTGTAGATACTGCCCAGCAGAGTCAAGAGACATATCTTAAAACATTTGCCCAAAGCAAATGGTAGATACCTTCACATCTATGCTGGGTGAGGATCTTCGTGAATGAGGAAGGTACCTTAAGCTAAGAAAACGCAACTCTACTATCTTTTTTTTTTTTTTAAAATCTGTTTTCTGAGGACATTTACATTGGGAGAGTAATTTAATAGTATTCCCTCAGTCTCTGCAGAGTCATTGCCTCCATTTTCTTGATTCTAGGTTCAGAAAAGAAATCCTGAAATCTCCTAAATTGTATTGTCTTGTTATTATATATTGACATCTTGGAGTGTTGCTGGCATGTGGATTCATTTACCACTACACAGTGACATAAATGAAGTTCTGGAGGATCCTGTACTGCAAAACAGAGAAAATCTGAAATATTAGATTACATATATTGCTATTTTTTTCCATTGACTAATATTAAGTCTCCACTTTTTATCAGTCAACAGAGAGTAAGATGACAGGTTGACCTTTTAAATTTTTTTTTTTTGCAAAAATCAATCCCTTAACAGACAGAATCAAAGGAAAAGAAGTGAGTCATATATGACAGAATGCAAAGGCAGGTAGAACCCTAACCTCTATTGAAGATTACCAGGGGTTTTCTTGGGGAGGCTGTCCGCCTCATCACACTGGGGAGTGGTACTCGTGCCTAAAGTGATTTTACTTGAATTTAACACAATGGAAACCGGTACCGTGCCTGTGACTAATTTTGTCCTTATTTTATTTTGTAAGGTCCTAATCGTCTCAAGTCACTGTTGTTCATGGTCCAGATTTTCTGCAGGTTCTTGTAACACACTCAGTAGATCAGATATAAATAATGTTATTTTAAATAAATTGTCTTTTTCACAAAGAAATGCAACTGACATGCAATTTGGCAGAATACAGAATTATTGTGTTCTGCAATTCTTAGCCAAAGAAAGTTCTGAAGAATGATAAAGGGAACTAAAATTCAGTTCAAAGAAATATACATGTTATCCCTTGCTACCTTCTTTGAAAGGATAGCTAAAATAACAACACAAGTAAAAAGCCAACAGCTAGGTTCTCTTCTCACACTGTTTTCATTTCTCTATATGTATACTGACTTAAATGAGATTACTCAGTTTATAGAGCAGTGAATGAACCAGAATCAAGTCAAAGTTCCAAGACTGTTGTGGGGCTTTATGAAAGACAAAGAATAGCACCAAATGCCAGCTTCTGCTTAGGGTAGAGCAATGTTTACATTGACTCAACATTGTCATTACTACCAAACAATAAGATGCAGAATGAGGAATAGGGGACCTCATGAAAGAATGTCAACACATGATCACCCCAGCCATGAACATGGGGATACCACAGTATCATGCTGAAGGAAGGAAAGCTAAATCTCAGGTCAAAATGGTCATTTTGAACTCTCAAGTGTATCCAAATACCACTCTAGGGACAAGCCCAAAACAGTGATGAAATCAAAGAAATTCTGAAGGTGCTCTCAGTTATATTATGATCTAAACAGTTCCAGTCATAATTAAGGGATCACAAAGCAGGTGCAAAGCTGAGTGAAATGATAATGAAAGAAACCACTGTCTGCATTCAAATTAGCTACAATTTATCAACTTTTTTTTTTTTAATAGGTAATTTGTCTTTATAATGAAAAGGTGGCCAGGTTGTGAGGATTGTCATAAGAAAACAAAAAGTATTCAATTTAACTAGTACAAATAATGAAATTTTACATTGTCCATGCTTCAATGATCTCTCAAATAAGTACAAAACAAACAAACAAACAAATAAAAATTGCCAGAGCTCTTGCTCCTGTTGAAATATTGTCACTACTTGCTCTCCTTAAAATGAGTGTGGGCTCAAAACTTCTTTGTTTATATTTAACATATTTGTGTTCCAAGGTTAAGTACAGTTTTGTTATACCCTGCAAAATTAAAATGTGTGAAAGTGTAATTATAACATCAATGCTAGTCTCTCAAAAGGAGACACCATGCAATTGCAGCACTGTGATTGGTAGACTAATTAGCAGCTTATATCTGGCCATTAACTCCTCAGAGCTCAACAGTTCAGCGATCCTCTTTTTGGAGGAAAAGGGGTAATATAGTGTGTAGAAAGATAGTTGCCTATATCATTTCTTTTTCAGTAGTGACAAAGAGAGAGAGATGGGAGAATAAAGAAGAGCAGTGAGAGATGGGAACAGAGCTCTTTTTCCATGAACTTATTATGTAATCATGCCACCATTTGATATAAAGTAGCATATGGCATGAAAGTATGTGCTACAGATGGAGTCCACTGCTACGCAAACATCTGGTCCCCAGGTATTTGATTTTGTGTCTGCCAAGAGGCAGGGAGGGATATTTCAGAGTTTATTCACCCACTGATTCTTCACCGCAGTATCGGTATTTTGTCTACAGTTTTCTTCTGTGCACTAATATAACTTTTTTTTGCACTACCTTATGTAGACTTCTTGTAGTGGGTTGTCCCAGGTGGCAGCTCAACTCCCACACAGCCGCTAACTCTCTCTCCTGCCTCAGTGGGACAGGGGATGGTGCAGGAAGAATAGGAATGAGAAAAATCATGGGTCAAGGTAAACACAAGGAGATTGCTTAACAATTACTGTTGCAGGCAAAAGAGATTGAATTTGGGAAAAAATAACTTCATTTACTGCCAATTTATATATATATATATGTACATATTTAATTACTGTTTCAGGTAATGGGAAACCAAAAAAAACAAAACAGAAAAAGAAACAAACATTTACACAACTAGGGAAAACACCTTTCCTTGCCCTTTCTCAAGCTCATCTTCATTCCAAACTACTCTCCTGCCCTTCATTATTGCCTCAGGTTACACTCAGCCCCCTCAGTGAGGCAAGGGGTCTTTGTGGTCTAATTTCGCAGTCTCAGATCACACCATTGTGAAAATTCTACCGTTTTCAATGATTATAGCTGTTGCATTATACTGTATTATATTGTACTACCATATGTGCAGAGCAAAATTCCCTGCCGTGGTCTTCACTAAAAAGCTCTCAGAAATATTTTAGATATTTTGGATCTTGCATCTGAAGTTTCAAATTGCTCACCATGTTCATGAAAAGAGGAAATGCACAGTCCTAAATGGGTTTGAATGCTCTCGACATGTGAGGAATCATTTATCATATATCTGTGACATCTCGTAGAGCTGTTATGAAACTCTGAAATCAGGTCTGACTTCTTCCCCCATATGCTATTAATGTACACCACTGTACAGAGCTGTACAGATTCTGCTGGGTGACCTAAGCTGGCAGAAAGCATTACTCAGTGTACTGGTTGTGGCTTAGATAAATTTCTTCATAGTAGCTTGTATGGGACTATGTTTTCGATTTGTGATGAAAACAGTGTTGATAACACAGGGATGTCTTAGCTATTGCTAAGCAGTGCTTACACAGCATCAAGGCCTTTTCTGCTAATCAGACTGCCCCGTAAGTGAGTAGGCTGGAAGTGCACTAGAAGCTTGGAGAGAACACAGCTGGGACAGCTGACCCCAGCTGACCAAAGGGATATCCCACACCATACGACACCATGCTCTGCAATAAAAGCTGGGGGAAGAAAGAGGAAAGGGGGAAGTTCAGAGTTATGGCTTTTGTCTTTCTAAGTCATCATTATACATGACGGAGCCTTGCTTTCCTGGGGATGGCTAAACACCTGCCAGTAGTGAATGAATTCCTTGTTTTACTTAGCTTACACGCACAGCTTTTGCTTTCCATATTAAACTATTTTTACCTCAACTCACAAGTTTTCTTACTTTTACCCTTCCAATTCTTTGTGTGCTGTGGGGGAGTGAATGAGCGGCTGTGGAGTGCTTAACTGCTGGGCAGGGTTAAAGCATGACACTCAGCCAAAAAAATAAGGAGAATTACGGACTAAACTGAACAACAGAGATATTTTCTTTCAGACAAAATATATACAGCGAAGCCATAATATCTGAAAAGACGTTTGACTTTGCCCAGAGCACACTCTCTGCCTTGCCCAGGTTTGCCTTTTGCCAAACCGTTCGTCATCCTTCAACTGATTGCATTTATCCTTGGGCTTGGATGTAAGATTGTGGCTCTATCTTGTGAAGATGTCATCTGCTTTTTACTGGCATGGGAGTCAGTGTTCTGGCACCCTCACATAGTTGGTACATTCAGAAAATAGAGCAGAGCATTCAGCCTTGGAGTACAAGGCTTGGGACAGAGAGGCATCTCTCAAGTGGCTCCAGAGCAGGCAGGTATCTGCCCTGTCTGCAGAAGACGGGTTTGCCTGTTGTCTCATACAATAGTGGGAGTTCCTCTTCTGGAGCACTATCTGATTGAGTAACATTTCAGCAGCATTTCTTTTTCACAACTATCTTTCATAAGCCAGAAAAGGCACGTTTTTTTGTGGGTGATGTCCTTGATGTGCAAGGCGAGATATCAGCTCTAACGTGAGGACAGTTTTATCAGGAAGATCAAAGACAACTTGTCAGGCATGTGCAAAAATAGTTGAAGACGTATTTTTCTTTAGACAACATATTTTTTTACTACTTCTTTAAGTACAATCAATATTTTATTGACATTTCCCAGGATGATAAGCCAAAATTATTTTAACTCTAAGATTTATTTTTTTTGTCTTCAGGGTTGTAAGTCATTGTCTACAGTAGTTTAGTTACTGATGGATTTTCTCAGATTAACTCCTTTGAATTAATTTACCTTATCTGATGTGACTCCTTTGAATATTGCATTTTGTAACAAGACATACGTGGATTTGATACCCTTTCTTGCAGGAAGAAAGTTGCATTTGTTGAAGCAAGATGATTACTGCTAATTCAGATGTTATCTCTTACAATTTGTTTAGATCTTGCTCCCTGACTAACATATGCAGCACAAACACACACAAAAGAAAAGGAATAACTGAAGGTTGCATAAATGACATTTGTTCTTTACCACAAATCTCTTAAGTATTCGCATGGCTGTCTAAACTTTATCTAATTCTAGAGATTGCTCAGTGCTTTTTCTCATAAGATCTTGCATCTATTTGTCTACAGCTTTTTTTTTTTTACTAAGTGTGAGGATGATGTTTTCCATATCATGGATATATGTGATTATATTGGGGTTTATAAATAAACTTCAGGAAAACCAGTCCGTGCATTTCTACCGGAATGAAGATTTGTCCATATAAAAAAATAATGTTCATACTAAGCACTGAATAAGCACAGGCTTTTATGAAAGAAAATATAACATGTGACAATAATCAAGGATTATGTCTTAATCTCCATTCGTCTTTCGGGAGAAACTGAGAATAGAAATCTGGCACTTGCTAAGTTTTGGGCATTTGACAGTACAACTTTAAAACGCCTTTGATGTTTGTTTCTATATGAATGCTTGTGTTTATTTAAAATTGCAGATTATTTTTATCTCAGACCTTGTAAATTTAAAGCACTCCTAGATTTTGGCATTTTTAATGTGTATATGTCTTGTTACTATATTTAGTTTACCGCTTGATTTTGCAGGTGCTAGTGTCTTGATTGCTCAAGTAGCAGCAAGTTAAGTGAGCAACAGGATGTGCAGATAAGAATAAAAGGAGTGTCATCAGTAGCCAGACCGCCTTAAGCTGTTTAGAGAACTTACCCTGTGGCTGGTTCGGATGAATGAGCATAATTAACATGAATCTCCAGTGGCAATGCAGATGACAAATGGATGATTATGCAGTGAAAAACTCTGCCTTTATGTTACCGGGATCTGCTGTTGTGATTGTTGTATTTTTTTTTCTCTCTCTCTCTCTTTTGCTTTGCAGTGTTTTAAAAATAACAACAAGATTCTTGCTTACAAAATAATAACAAGCCAGTGAGTACTATATTAGGCTTATCATTAAAGTCAGACCGTCCATGAATAAGGAGTTATAGCTAATGAAATAGAAAGTGAAAGATCAATACCGCTCAAGTAAATACAATATAGGAACCAATCTACCACTACTGAGGCTTTGATGGCAAAAATTCAATTTTTCGCAATGCCTGCAGAATTGGGATGATAGCAAGCAGTCTATATAAATGTTCTGCAAAATAGGGGCATGGCAACCTATGTGACTTCATAAGCAACACTGAGATTTTTCTTGTCAGATACCTAATTGAAGCAGTAACTGAGCCCAAGTCAACTAATCAAAATACGTGAAAGAAACATTTTCATCATAACCATTAAATTCCGTAACAAGGACATAGCTCTGGATCATGTCATGTAAATTCACACTTTCATAGAAGGCACTTTGGTGGCAGAAGTGTTACCTAAGTGTCACTTACTGTTGTGCTCAGGAAGGCTAGAAAACAGAGCTCAAGAAAGTACCAAAAGCAACAGTTTCAGGAATTCAGGAACAGCTCATAAAGACACACCCAAGCAAAACAGTCCGTATTTGTCTTACGTAATGTACAGTGCATTCTTATACACAGAGTCCTGGTCAACATCAAGTCTTGCACCAAACTGAATATTTCAATAAAATATTTGCCCATTAGAAAGAAAGCAATTGAAAATACTCTGATCTATGTTAAGGAGCTGTGCTTCGGAGCTATAAAAAGGCAGATGAAAAATAGCACTATTCAACAGGTCACTATTTTGGCTCAGCTTCTTAAGAAGTATTTAAAACCTCACTTCTGCTGTCTGTACTCTGCATTGAGCTCATGTGAACTTTTAAGGAAAGTCTGATTTTTCATCTGTTCACACCTATGAAGACCATCCCCCAAAATCCCACGTAACATAGTGCATGCTGTATGAGTTTTTTTTCTAAAGGAAATCGCTGACTTCCTTGGGCAACAGTTTGTCTTTTGGAAGCACATAGATTTTGATTTACAGACCTCATGGTCTGTCCTTAAATAATTTTATTACAGAGTTTAATTCTTTGCACTGTGCACTGTGCCAGATTTCTGAATAAACTAACTTCCACTTCTAGTCAACATATTTTACTGGGCATCTTTGCTAGAATGGTAGACCCACTAGTATTGTCTTTTTCTCCCATCACAGAAAAAGAGATGATCAGACTATGCATATATTTTTTGTATATATACCAACACTGCAATCCCACTGTTGATTCTGTAGGTTAAGCATTCAGGCTTGCTATTCATGCCTTCTCCACTTTAAATCCTGCTAATTAGGGCACATTCATTGGAGATGTGATTTTCAGCTGACTCCAGCAAAAAAAGGAAGTATGAACTTGGGCCTCCTACCTTTCTCAGAAAATATTCTGTCACAAGATATTTTAGAAAATACACCCACAGCCTCCTCTTCTTTCTGTGCTTTTTAGGAGAGTAGCAACTGAAACTCCACTGCGTTACAGCTTACTTCTGTCAGTTTTCCTGAGAATGCCATCTAGGCTGAGGTATCCCAGGGGACTGAAGCACGCCACTGAAATTCAACATCCTGGCTGGACCTAGTCATGAGATAGCAACCAAGCCACTTGAAACCAGGACAATTTGAAAGACTCATAAAGATGCAGTTCTGGTCATATTAGGAGCATAAAGACAGTAAAGACTTCCTATAAAGTATGGGCTGTCTTTACATGGTAGCTAAGTGAGATTTTTCCAAATGACGGTTTTACCTTGGTCGGTGTTATCACTTGAGAACACATAATCATTTTAGATCTGGACTTCACAACAGAACAGAAAGCATCATGGCTTTCTACAGAATAAATTAATGACCAAATAGACTAAAGCACTCTGCAAATACATAATCATAAGCTGATGAAAGAGTTTTGTCCACTAAATGAGCAATAATACTCTATTTATCCAGAAAGCAAACATTTAAAGTATTGCAACACCTACGAGCTACCTTTCTCATAACAAGTTAAAGCAAATATTTCCCTGCTTTGAATTAAGGGGACTGAGCAGCTACATGGCTGCAGCCACACCATGTAATACAGGATGACACGCTGCAGCAGCCAATATTATTGAAGGGTCCTTCCTCTTTGTAGCTTTACGTTCTCCCCACCTGTCTTTGGTAAATCTCTGCTCAGCAGAGATGAGGGACTTTGGCCAAAAAAGTTCTGTGAGAATACTTGTATCTAATTCTCTATGGCCACTGCAGTTCCAATTAGAATGTCCCACTGCAAAATTTTGACACTGCAAGTCCTAGTCACAGCCTAAAGCCTAACCATGTACAGATTTAACAAGGACTTTAATCTGTACACATGAATGCATTTATGCATTAAGATAACCTAGAGCTAAGTCTTTAGAGTCATATCATTAGCATAGTCACAATCTTCTTCCAGCTGCACTTACACTGGCTGAAAAATTGCTGTCTCCAGCCCCAGAGGCAACTGTTGTCTCTCTGACCTGTCATGTGAGTGTACTCCAGGCCTTTTTAGTCACAACAAACTAGGACTGCTTAAAAAAAATAAATATGTCCTTGCTAATCTGGTTTATTTGGACTAAAGTGATTCCACAAGCACCTGAATTGGGGAACCAGTGGAGTCAGTAGCCTCTGTCACTAATGCTCTAGAGGCATGCAACTTCAGTTAGCAGGGCAGCAGCAGGAAGAGAAAATGTGATGACACTTGTTCCCTCTTTCACTCTGTAGGTCTAAGGAATAAATTTCCTGGTCTGAGATACTCATTCAATTTTATTTACTTATTTACTTACCTACTTCTTGATAAGTCCAGTAAGAATTTTGATTTAGTTTATCTGAAATTTAGTTTTGCACAGCTGAGATAAATGACCAGTGACACCCCTCCCTACATTAACAGATTACTTTTGAGAGACAACAATCTGAATAATTTTATGCATAGAAATGCCACAAAATGATTATGCAAACACAATCACTCACAGTTATTACACTATTGAAAACTGTTAATAATTTCTAAAATTATGTCCTTTTCTCATCTACATGATAAACCAATGAATTATTTAAGAAACCCCAAAAATGTAGAACCAGGACATGCTAAATTATATCAGATTACAATTGTGGCAGATTGTAAGGCTCAATATGCATTTCTGTGCATACATGTATACTCTGTCCATTATCTCATCAAAGATTCAGGCTAATTAAGAGGAAGACATATTGGCCGTAAGCCCAATTCATTTTGGATAGGACATCAAGTGATAATATCTCTTCTCTAAGCAAAGAAATGCCCAGATAGAAGAATTCAAAGAAGTTATATTGTACTACTTCTTTTGAGTCAGAAAACAAAATATTAGGAAAAGAATAGGTTAGAATAGTAAATTAAAAATTGGGTGCTATTTTAAGGGTGAAGTTGTGTGAATAGCCAGTTGTGTTTATTTGGCAGATATACACAGAGTGAATGGAATGCTGTTGACTCAATTGACAGCAAAAAGCTATTGTGCAATCAAGTGAAGGCTCAAGAATCCAAGACAGAAAGGAATAAAATTAGGCACATAAATGAATTATAGGAACAAAAAAAAAATGAAGAATTGTCAGATTTAAAATTCCTATTAATTCCATTTTTTAAGATGGTTTCTTAATTTGATTTCTCCATTGGGACAGGTTATAGTCCTGAATATTTTGTGTTCAAATAATATTGTTCTAAATATTTGTAATAAAATAAACATATAAAATAAATCTTTAGCAAACTGGTTAATAAAAGGACTTTCCTATATAACTGTACTACTGAACATTCATACTATATTTTTCATTTTCGAAGTTCTCCATTAACTTTAACTAATTGAAGAAGGTTCTGATAAAGGCTTTTGATAAAGTCCATTACAAAAATGTATTAATGAAACGTGGTAAGTGCTTGATGAAAAGCAAAGTATACTTACGGCATATATATTCAATACAAGGCAGAAATACAAAAATTAACAATAAATCGTCAATTCACATACTGTGTAAGCAGTTATAGTAGCATGAAATGTTGAGTAATTGTACCAGTCCTGCTTTAGGAAAGCTTAAGCATATCACCAGTTTGATAGGAGGCAACCTCATGTTAGTATGGTCTCGTGCAGTGAAAAAAATCCAAGTAACTTAATGCAGAGTACACACAGAGTTATTTATATAATCTGAGGGACATGCTTACACTTCAAGCTATCAAATAAATAAATAATAAAGAAAAAAACAACAACTATGTTGTTTTGGAGAGAGCCATATGTCTTGAGGATGTTCCTTTTGTATATACGGCAGGAAAATTTGTGGTGCAACATCATGTGATTTATTTATTTAATATCTTGAAGTGAAAGGTCTTTACTTTGTTGGTGATGTATTAGCTCGCCTAATGTATTGCAGTAAAACACAACATTTTTATTACAGAAGTAACGTATTTTTCTATTTTGCTAGGCATGCACCGTTTTCCACCCTGCACACAAGGTGTGGAACTGCATGCAGTGAAACCTAATTCAGGCCAGGTCAGGCACAGCTAAATTCAGCCCCTACATTTGCCAGAAGTTATATGCTCCAAGAACGATTGCTCTAAAACACAGCACATGACATCTCAACTGTCCTATCCCCCTCCCAACTGTTAATCCTATGATAAATCGTCAGCTTCAGAACCCCATACAGAAGTATCTGTGTTCTCTTACCTACTCCCCATTGTCTAGTGATCTTTTCTCTAAAGAATTATCTCCACTTTTATGCTACTTGCCTGTAATTCTATGAGCAAGAACATCAGTAATAACTAGTAAATCTCTTGTCCATTCATCCTGAATTACACGGAGTGGATACCATGAGTAGAGGAAGCCAGGAATAATTTAGCACCTATTTGTCATGGAAATAAGAGTCCTTTATAATCAGACCTTCAAAGATCAGAAGGATAATGATCTCAAAATAGGGCTTCAAAACATATCATTACTATGCATCTGGCTTCAGACATATCCATCATTAAAATATGTATTACAATATCAGTGCTAAAAATCTCATAGCATTGATCCAAGAGACTTATCAATCATCATGATCACAAAGGGCTACTCAAGGATAGCTGGAGACGAACAAGTGTTGCCACCAAGGTGACAAACTCATCAGAGAATGAGAATTTGAAGTGACACAGATAAAGTTTCAGGTGTATCTGAATAGAAGCAGGCTTGAAGATTGAGAATACAGTTGCTTTTTCTGAGACCAAACTAGAAAAATAGTACAAATGGGCTTGCCTGTTCTTGAAGATTTAATTGATATGAACAGAGTGTATATTTGCAGTAGCAAACATCTTGCGTAAGTTCAGACTTAGAATAGTGCTCACATTAGCTGGTCTTAAAATACGGACTCACAGTTGTGCAGAGGGCTTGGGATAGGTTTTTTTCTGACAACTAATCTGTAAATAGCAAAATATCTGAGTTGTATAACACAAGCTACTAAATATAAAGGTTTCCCTTTACTGATTTCAAGACAGGCCAATGAAATTTAAAAGACTGAAAATCTGTAGAAAGGTAAATGCAAATTGCAAGTTTGCATTAAGAGAAGTATTTTTGTATTTAGTGGGCTACAGAATAACAAAGCAACAATCCGATCAGGCTTGTGGCAAAATTAAGCTTAAGAAATGTCAATGTCAATGTCTTGTTTATTTGGTGCATGTGCATTCAGTTTTCACTGTTTCTTTGGAGAGAAACTAATTTGATTTTTCATCACAATGACAGCCATAAATGTCGGAGGTTTAGCTTCCCATAGTCTCTACAGTTATGTCTCGCTGCTGTTTTTATTATTACATCGTGCCGTAGAGGCTTTGGCCATACCTTTTGTTAGTATAAAATCATAGAATCATAGGAAACATAAAACTGAAAAAGATCTCAGAAGTTCATCCAAGTGTGTTCACACACAAAAGACCTTTCCTTTAAGATCTTCAGTAATGGAGACTCCTCAGGCCTTCCAGCCAGCCAGTTTCAGCACTCAGTTTCACTGGCAAACTGCTAGAAACTTCTGCCAAATACTTTTCCTTGGTGCAGTTTGAGCCCATTGTTTCTAGTTATGGTGATTATTGGTCTTAATGAAACTGTGTGTGTTCTCTAGAAATAGTTTAAACTAGATTGACCAAGAGTACAACATCATTTCCTTCCAACATATTGGGACCAGCTACCTAACTTTTTGGTCTTGTCATGCTGTAGTCCTTTTTTGGATTGTCTACATATCATTCTCATCCTTACCTCTACTTCACTGAAATGAGAGCTAAGGGATGGGCAGAATTCACAAACCTGACTTCACCTTTAGGTATTATGGATCTGAGGGAATCTGGCCCGGTTTTTAAATTCTTTCCACACCTCTCAATTTTGCAGTTGCCAACAGTCTATCTAGCACTAGCCCACTGAGAAAGCACTATCAAGTCTTTTCCACTTTTGAAGAAGCCTCTTTCATCCCCTGTGTTATACCAACAGACAAGAACTGCCAGGTAACAAGTCATCCAGATCACCCTGAATCATGGACTGTAGGGTCTTCATCTGACAGCAGATATGCTGGTTAGAAACGCAGTTCCCGGCATTTCCCAAAGCTGCATTTAGTTGGCTGTAATGGACCAAATAAAAAGCCAACATATTTCTCATCAAGAGTGAAATGGTTCAGCTTAACAGGCAATACTGGAGACAGCAGAAACAATAGGATAAGTGAAAATTCAGTAACATGTTCACAAACTGAAGTAATTTGCATGCTGAGGGAAAAATCAAGAAGGACTTTAGTTAGCAAAATACAAGTGACAAGTGAAAGAAACTTGAAGAAATGTGTTTTAGTATATAACTAAGTATGCCCTGTCCTTATTTTATCTTAGCCTTTCTTCACCTTTATTCATTGCCGTTTCTGATATTGCTAGGCCTTTCTGCATTTAAGAAAGCTACACCAGTTTGTATTTACAATTACTCTTATTGGGGCCAAATTTTCTTATGCTGTGCATAGATACAAAGGGTAAACAACTTCACTAAAAACAGCAAAAATACTGATCACTATTAAAGCTATAGGAATAGACTATAAGATTTTATATTGTTGCATTTCTTTAACCATCTGACATTCTGCTCTCTACAAGAATCAGAATATTCACAATATTCACATGTGATCAAAAGCAGAAATAACAGTGTTGTCATACTTTTGATGATATGAGAAATATGAGGAAAGATGTGTAGGTAAATGTTAGTATCTTCTATTGGTCTGTTGTTTCTCCTTCTATGATTAAGAATGACTTCGAGAAATAAATACTACAGACTATCATTTGATCTAACAAAAGATCTCACAAATCTAAAGGAGAGTAGAATGCCTACAGCAGGCACACTAGACTAGTTGTAAAAAAAATAAAATTAAATTCTGAAATAATTGTCCATAGATGCAATAGCGAACCTCAGTGCACTCATCTTCTGGTTACCCAGACTGAAGACTAAGAACTTAAAGTGACATGAACATTTCCTAAAGGAAATGTATGTGACTTTTATAGAACACAGCAATCAAATTCAAGTTAAACATTCCTGAGAAAGTCTTGCCCATAATCTCACTATTTACATCTCTCAATTATTGTGTCTCAGATTACCTCAACCATCAGAATTGCACTTGTGAACTGCCATAAATTTGCAATCAATGGCAAAATTCATGCTACTTTTTTAAGTACAGAATAAGATGCTAATTCAGTCAGAAACAGAAGTATATAGAGTTAGGGTTCCTACAAAGTGGTACTTCAAAGCTGAGCTGCAAATACAATTGAGAGAAGTGTTGCTAAATCAGAAGCAATATATCCACTACCTGAAGTTTCTGGACATTCATAAATAAGAGACCCATATACTACATTTGCAGTAACATCTGTGCCAACAGCTGTCAGCAGAATTGTAGAATTTTAAAAGCTTGTGACAGGGCAATGCAGCAGGACAGTCAGTGGACCAGGTGGGGTAAGAACACAGTCATCTTAAATTCCATAAAATAAAACCTACTTTCTTCTAAAAGCAGAAAGAGTGAGAAGTGCTCTCTATCTGTCTGCGAAGACAGGAGTTATCTAGGAATCCCCACTTGCTGAGGAAGATGCCATCTCATATGACTCATGAGCGTCCCACACACCATGCACATACACAGCAGCTCTGTTTTTCAAACTGAGAAATTATCTGACAGTAGTTTGACATTCGCTGAATGAATTCAGCAACAGGAGTTAATTACAAATGTCCTGGTGACAAAGAATTGACAGGTCACAGCACAACACTGAATTCTGAGCATCCTGTTTATGTGCCTAAATTAGGATATTCGGTCTGGCTTTGGTTCACTGCATAGGCAACAGGGATTCCTCTAAGCCCACAGTCAGATTCTGCCTCTCAGTATTAAAGGGAATCTGCTGATGAAGGTGGTTAACATGGTAAATACCACCTTTATACCAGTACCTCAGATAAATGTATATGAACACTAGAATGATTCAAAAGTCATTTTAAGATGCAAGTAGTGTGAATTATTCTGTCCAGCTCAGAAAAGCAAAGCCTTTAAGCACATGCTTAGCACTAAGCAGATACTTAAACACTTCTGTGTATCAAGACCTCACAGAAGGCTTTTTAGGTTTGTACTGTTTGTTTCTCTCAGATATGATCACTAGAATCTTTTTTTAATCATACTTGCTTTATGTTGTATGAGAACATAATACTAGTTATGATATTACTTTGTCCCTTGAGTCAAACACTCTAAAATGCTCATTATGATTTCCAAAACAAACTTATTGAAGATTTTCACTTTCTATGGTATTTTTTTATCATGTCAATAGCTAACATCACTGACATTAACGTCATTTCTTACATTTACTGGGCTTCACAGACTATTCGTACTTTTAGAAAATAATCTATTTTACAGTCTAGTGTTATTATGCTACAAAGAAATAAAATACTAATCTGACAAAGGGTAATTTGTTTTTGTAATTTTATACAGCATAGAATAATTATGATTATTTTTCTTTGTAATTACAAATGATAATTTTATTTGAAACTACCACAAAAATTTATGAATTATGAATCAACAACAAATAATTCTGCAGTCATCCAGCTAGCAGATCAATAAACTAGTTTCATTATAGCACCACCAACTGCAAAACCCTTAATAAGTTCAATACAGAAAATACAGTATATTTGGCAATGGCACAAAAAGATTATATAGCAGTCTTTTTTTAATGCACAGGCCATTTTTTTCCAAATTTGATGTATAAGTCAATTTTGTTTTAAAGTTTCCAAATTTTCCATGCACAAGTGCAAGAGAACTAAACCTTGTGAAAATAGCTCTAACACTGTTAATGTGAGCAGAATGCAGGATAAGGCTATTATCTATTTATTAATTTTGAGTTATGTAGTGACAGGATAATAGAAAAAGAATTCATGTTTTGAACTAGATAATGGATAAAGCACCAAAGTTGTGATCGGACATTTGCCTATGAACGGTGGCCAATGTATTAAAAGTCACCCATCTGAAGCATGCATACTGCAAGAGTTTTCATGGTAAGAATAATGCACTTACTCATATTTGTTGGTACTATACCAGCTGAAACAGAAAACTTAAATATTCTTGAAAAAATATACACAAACACAGCACCAGAGAAGATTTAGTACTTAACAGATGGCTAGTTCTGCAGAGATGCTTTAACAGATGGTTGGCATGAAGGTCTGGACAAAAAGTTTACAGAGTCTGGAAGTTATAATCTATCAAACAAGAGTTCTCCTCTGTTCCCTTGAAGATAATGTATGGCATCATGCTGTTGTAAGTAAATAATACGAGGTTTTATCTATTACTGGCAACTAATATTAGCACTTTCTAAAACCCAGAGCAAAAGATTAAATAAATAATAATAATAGTTCCCTTAGCACTTATTATCTCTTGGTTTGTTTTTCTCACTCAGTAAAAGCAAGTGTGGCCATGCATAAGCTTGACAACAATCTTTGTCGCCGAACGTGTGGAAATCCTTACGGCTATGAAGCGTGCACGGTACTCAGACTATAGGTTTCAACTCAGAAGAAGTGTCACCCCCTTCAGGGATGCTCTCATTTTAATTCTATTGTCAAAGCTGTTACAAAGTAGGTAAGCACAGGATAATCCTTGAGATCCCTGAAGATTTCATGGCTTGAGAGCATTACATCTTTTGTCAGTCCTACCACTCTCATGCAAGTAAAAATAATTTCAAAAAGAGGAGTAAATCACAAAATTTTAACAGAAAACCACAAAATTAAAACATAATCTTTTTACATTTTGTAGGTGTAAATAATTTTCCATTAATCCAAAAGGAGGCAAAAAAAACCCCAACCCAAACAGAAAAGACTCACCCAGCATTGTTTAATGAGGCATAATTCTTCTTGAAGTTGGGTACATACTTGCAAAAATCACCAGGTTGTTAACAGAGAGGTGATCTGGCTTCAGCATAGCTAAATGCGACATTTTTTGCCAGTGAGAGAAATCTGTAAAGCAAATGGCAGATTCTTTATCAGAAATAAAAAGTGCCTATCAGGAAGATTGAGCTCTAGTTTATTAATGCCAAAGGGAGCATGATTAAATCTTAGTTACATGTTTATTTGAGATGCCCAGTTTTTAAACATTAACTCAGAGCTATTTGCTGACTTTGTTTCCCAGTTATGTCCATGAACAATGTAATGCTACCTTTCACTACAAGAACATATGTATTATTTTTTATTCCTAACCATCAGACTTTGCATGTTCTGTTCTTCCTGCTCATTTGTATATGTTGTAAACTTTAAGAAGTTTTCATACACTTTCCCTCATTCTTTAGGGAAATGGAAGCATTATTAGTGCAAGAGATTTGAGTAATTTTGGCTGACAACTTAATCAAAGGAAGGTAAAGTATGTGACTGGTGGAGGACTCATGAAAACGATTAAGTGAAACTCCTGTAGATGTCATGTAACGGACAAGATAACAAGGACCAAACTCATCATATGATACACATACAAAGATCTAAGTGAACTAACATGTCCAATCCAATTCTAGATTAACATCTCCATTAATTTTAATATGTTGTCTCCCTTGATTCCTTATAAACAAAGATACAGGCTGTGATGGTGACAAGCATCTTGATGTTATTAATACACAGGTTATCATAGAAAAAGAAGACTTTTAACAACTATCTACATTTACCTGATAAAAGTTAATTATAATTAATAGTAATTACAGCAAAACCTATGTTAGATACTTGATACAGTTATATTTTCATATATTGCATTTTGAACTCGCTCATTCTGCACTCTCACAATTTTAGCCTCTGCAGAAAACAACTGAAAATTATATGTTATTAAGTGGGATATTTAACCATTGATATTTTGAATATTTAGTGAAAGTGAATGATATATCTATTTTACTTTTATTCATAAAATCATGTAGTAGCTGTTCTTAAAGTTGCACAGCAATAAGTATGAAATATTTTTGAAACTGTTCAGCTGCAAAAATATTTCACAAAGGTCTGGGATGAATATTCCATGATTTTGTGTGTCCAAACTAGTCATCAGTATAGTCTCATTTAAACCCAATATTTTAGGTAGGTGGGATGAATTGAGATCTGAGCATACTGAAAGTATTCATTTCACTGTAGAGGAATCCTAGATCCTCGCTTAGATGAGATAAGAGGGGAGTGAAAGGGATGGGAGACAGATACAAAATGTGAACAACAGGATGAAGACATAGTGGTAAGAAACTGCTTTTGCAGAGACGTTTGAAAGAACTGCAAGGGTTAACAACATTGTATTTTTATATGTATGGACATTTGCATTCTGGAAACCAAAAACCAAATTCACAGAAGCACTTAAAACTGCCTGACAAAACCTGATTTTAAGTATCTCCAAGTTGTTTACCACCAAGTGCACAAATGAAAGCATTTCTAATATTAGAATTGTCATGTAAAAGTCTAATATTCCTCTGGATGTTAGCATTTTCAGACTTGACCAAGAAGCTCAGCCACCTTCAGGATGGGTATGGCTATAGTGGATCCTCTTGCATCCCTACAGGGAAAGCTCCATGCTCAGTTACCTCTCTGAAAGGCCTGTGCGCCAATGCACACAGCGTGGGGAATAAACAGGAAGAACTAGAGATCTGTGAGCGGTCGCAGGGCCACAGTCTCATTGCAATTACAGAGGCATGGCGGGATAGCTCACATGACTGGAATGCTGTCATAAATGGCTACATGCTTTCTAGGAAAGACAGGCCTGTAAGCTGAGGTGGTGGAGTTGCTCTTCATGTGAATGTATTGAGCTCTGCCTAGAGATGGATGAAGAACAAGTCGAGAGCTTATGGGCAAGAATGAAGGGACAGACTAATATGGGTGACGTTGTTGTGGGTGTTTACCACAGACCACCACAAGATGAAATCGATGAAGCCTTCTACAGACAGCTGAAAGTAGCCTCACAATCACAGGCCCCGTTTCTCATGGGAGACTTCAAACACCATGACATCTGCTGGAAAGGTAACACAGCTAGGAACACACAGTCCAGGAAGTTCTTGCAGAGCACTGATGATAACTTATTGACATAGGTGGTGGAGGAGCCAATGAGGAGAGGTGTGCTGCTGGACCTTGTGCTGACAAATAAAGAAGGACTGGTTGAGAATCATTGGTAAAAGAAGCAGGACAATAAGTAGGATCAAAACCTTGGAATTCAGGAAAGCTAACTTTGGCCTCTTCAAGAACCTACCTGGAGGAATCCCATGGGTTAGGGCTCTAGAAG
>Ga0065711_1029285_pt1 | contig 36796 bp, 16 predicted proteins | sample Hoacrofraction12_FD_59098 | JGI IMG/M metagenome (GOLD analysis project Ga0065711, IMG submission 59098) | Hoatzin crop microbial communities from Cojedes, Venezuela - Epithelial fraction 12 v2 (version 2) | ecosystem: Host-associated > Birds > Digestive system > Esophagus > Crop | place... | reverse complement strand
GAGAGAGTTCAGCGGAGGGCTACGAGGATGATGAGGGGACTGGAACATCTCCCCTACGAGGAGAGGTTGAGGGAACTGGGCTTGTTCAGCCTGAAGAAGGGAAGGCTGAGAGGGGACCTAATAAATGCTTACAAATATCTGAAGGGTGGGTGTCAGGAGGATAGGGCCAAGCTCTTCTCAGTGGTGTCCAGTGACAGGACAAGGGCCAATGGGCACAAACTGAGGCACAGGAAGTTCTGTCTGAACATGAGGAAGAACTTCTTCCCTCCGAGGGTGACGGAGCACTGGAACAGGCTGCCCAGGGAGGTGTGGAGTCTCCTTCTCTGGAGATATTCAAGGTGCAGCCTGCTGTAGGCAACCCTGCTTTGGCAGGAGGGTTGGACTAGATGACCCACAGAGGTCCCTTCCAACCCCTATTATTCTGTGATTCTGTGATTCTGTGTAATACTCTGGATCTTCTCATTTTTGGATATTATTCATTGGCAGTATTTTCCCAGCAGGCAGAGGATCAGACTTGAAATAATATTCATTTTTATATAATACATGATGGCTTTGAAAAAAATTTTTAAACAAAAATTTGAATTTTTCTTTCTTTCTTGTTTTATTCTCTGCTATTTTAAAAATACCTCAGCTGCAGTGTCCTACTTCCCAATGGGCTTAAGCTTCCAAACCCAGTCTTTAGCAATAGGAAAGTGGACATAATCTAAAAGCATACATTTATTATTAATGGTCTTACACTCTCCTGACCTTGAAACGTATTCATGTTGTTTGACGTGCACAGGGTCTTTAATTTCTTAATTACCTGAGAAGTAACGTTCACATTCCCTTTATAGGAAAATGAATTTGAAATTATTAACTTGTCAGAGGATCAACTGGCACAGTAAACATTTTCTGTTATTTACACTGGGTAAGATTGTTTTTTAATTAAAATGACAGTTATGGTGCTACTCATTAGAAAGTGAAGTGAAATGTGGTCACCTCTGAGCATTTCTTGTGATGTTGACAGTTTAATAACCATTTATTGCTAAATATTTTCTAATACTCTGACATTTCTGAGCAGCTCTATTATTTTAAGACATTCATTCTGTCACTGCTATGTAAGGACAAGATAAAGAATTCATCTATCTATTTGTAATTACAGTGGCAAAGTGCTAATATGTGGATTAGGTTTAAATTGTGCAAAAAGAGGATATGGGAAGGAAGGATTTCTGTTTATTTAGTCACTTTATTATTCACAAGCATTCTTGTAGCACTCATCTCCTTAGAGGCTGAGTGGCAACGCTGTCATGTATTTAATACGTAAAATTTTCTTGTGCAAGTAAAGTAAGAAAATGTTTTTACAGTTTTTTAAAAAGTGTTTTCAAACAAGAGGGTAAGCAACTAAAGAGAAGCCAATTACATAGATATTGCTTGCAGCTCACTATGAATAGGGCAAGGCTTTATGAGCAGCTGTTTTCAGTGAACTTTTTGTCATTTTTGTAATTTGTAGTCATGGTTATTCTCATTAAAACAATAAAAAAAAAGGATTTTATTTCTGCTCAATTAATTTTTTTCCCATAGAAATTAACATATGTGATTTGTTTATTACTACGTTTATACTTATCTTTCCTGTTCCTGGTCCTGTGACACTGGTCATTTCTGAATGGACAACACACAAGAGAAGAAACACTTCAGTCTTAAGGCCTTAGAGACAAAATTTGTCACTTAATTGTGTGCCTTTAATGAATAGTTATCCTGAAAAAGAATAGTTTATGGTGATGAATAAATTATTACACTCATCCACTTATAAAAAAATATCATTATTTTTTGAGAACTCATTAATAAGATATAGTGGATCTAGTCTAAACTTGCCATAAACAGAGCTTTCCCCTAGCACTCTAGGAAAATGTGGATCCATTAATATTAGTTCATATGACTGCTGAAGTTTTCCAGTCTATAATTTTTTTTCTGTTTCTTTAAGGGATTTCTGATGTGTCTTTCAATCTTGCAAGCATTTGTGAAAAACTACAAATGTGCTGCATTAGGAAATAATTCTATTATGTTACTAGACAGGTGCTTACCCTGTTCATAGATGTCACAAAGAAACCTTATTGAAATGAGCTGATATTCATTCATACGTGTGAACAGAATTTGCTTTACTAAATTTTCCAAATAGCTTATCATTTTATGGTCTTTTTTTCATTGTTTGTCCTTTTGCAGTCTTATGCCAGCTCAAGTAAAGCACAAATCAGGAGTGGCAGTGACAATACATGAAGTATGTTTCAACAACTTAAGGTTTCGCTCTGCAAGATCTTTCAGGAACGAAACCAAGATACCTCACTTTCATAAATATTCAGACTTGATCTTGGTCTCTGTGAAACATCTACTTCAAATTTAGTGTGTTAAAACTTCATAATAACATGCTATTATTGCATTTGCACAACAAAGAAGTTGGTACTTACCTTCACAAATTCCAATAGCATCTTTTCAGGCTGCCAGTAGAGGAAGTACTTATATCCTTCTCATAGATGATCTTTCCTTTCCAAGAACATAGGAAAAACATTGGTCGTTTAATACCTCAGTATATGTAACATTCCTATCAATTCAAACAGGAAAAATGGATTCTGCTATATTTTCAGCATACAAGCCTACTCTTACTTTTCCCTATCTGCAACAAAGTTGAAAAGAAATGGTATGGTATCTACTAATATGTCACAGTATTGGCATTTGGAGAGGTAGTCTTAAATGAACAAGAAACATCAAAGATTAACCAAATGATTTTAGAAAACTATTTAAGACTTACAAGCTGACCTTCGTACACAGAAAAAAGTAAATGTGCTGCAGTGTGAAGAACAACCCAAACACTATGGCTGATTGTCCAAGTGGAAACCTGTAGTGAATGGTGTGTCTCAGTGTTCTGTACTGGGACCAATAGTATTTAATATCTTCATCAATGACATAGACAGTGGGATTGAGTGCTCCCTTGGTAAGCTTGCAGCTGACATTAAGCTAAGCCGTGCAGTTGATGTGCCTGAAGGATGGGATGCCATCCAGAGGGACCTTGAAAAGCTTCAGGAGCAGGCCCATGTGAACCTCATGAAGTTCAACAAAGCCAAGTGCAAGGTCCTGCACTGTGGTCAGGGCAATCTTCAGTATCAATACAAAATGGAGGAAGAACCGATTGTGAGCAGACCTCTGGAGAAGAACTTGGGGATGCTGCTTGATGTAAAATTGGACATGAGCCAGCAATGTGTACTTGCAGCCCATCATATCCTGAGCTGCATCCAAAGAAGTGTGGCCAGTAGGTCAAGGGAAGTGATTTTCCCCCTCTACTCCACTCTCATGAAACCCAGCCTGGAGAACTGCATCCAGCCCACGGCCAACAGCAAAAGAACAACATAAAGCTGTTTGAGTAGGTCCAGAGGAGGGCCACAAAAAATCATAAGAGGAATGAACACCTCTCCTATGAAGAAAGGTTGAGAGAGTTGGAGTTGTTCAGCCTGGAGAAGGGAAGACTCCATGAAGACCTCATTGCAACCTTTCAGTATATACGCAGGACTTATAAGAAAGATAAAGACTTTTTGTCAAGGGCTGTACTGACAGGACAAGGGACAATGGTTTCAAACTAAAAAAAGGTCCATTTAGATCGGATATAAAGAAGAATTTTTTTTATGATGAGGATGAGGAGACACTGTAACAGTTTACCTGGAGAAGCTGTGCACGCTTGTTGTCTCTCTCCACCATTTCCTCCCCTGTCAATCTCTTTTCCAATTCAGATTCCAAACTAGGGAGGAAAGCAGAAGCACAACATACTTGCCAGTTACAAAGCCATGAACATTATGAGGTTTTATTATTTCATCTTTTCTAATATGCAGCATGGTTCGATGTATTCTGAGAGACATTGCCTAAGAAGAAGAAGCACTTTTTCCCCAAAAGATAAAATTAGGAGAACAAAAATAATTATCTCTCCCAAGCAACATGATTGTCTGGTTTGATTCTGATTAAACATGCTAATGAGATACATCTGATGGTCCTGAGGGAACTGGCGGATGAAGTTGACAAGGGGCAGGCAAATGACATCATCTAGTGATGTCATCATCAGTGATAGAAGGAAGACTAGGGGAAATGTGGGCCTTCTCCAGAAGGAAGTTGGAGACCTGGTTACCTGGGATGTGGAGAAAGCTGAGGTGCTTAACGACCGTTTTGCCTCAGTCTTCAAAGCAAGTACTCTAGCCACACCACCCAAGTTGTAGAAAGCAAAGGCAGGTACTGGGAGAATGAAGAACTGCCCGGTGTAGCAGAAGACCAGGTTCGAGACTGCCTAAGGAACCTGAAGGTGCACAAGTCCATGGGGCCTGATGAGAGGCATCCACGGGTCCTGAGAGAATGAAGTTGCCAAACAACTCTCTATCAGATATGAGAGGTCATGATGGTCTGGTGACTTCCTCACCGACTGGAGAAGGAGCAACATCACTCCCATTTTTAAAAAGGGAAAAAAGGAAGACCCAGTGAACTATAGGCCAGTCAGTCTCACCTCCATGCCTGGAAAGATGATGGAGCAGATCCTCCTCAAAACCATGCTAAGATACCTGGATAACAAGGAGGTGATTGAGGACAACCAACGTGGCTTCACTAAGGGCAAATCATGCCTGATCAACTTGGTATCCTTCTGTGATGGGGTTACAGTTTTGGCAGACAAAGGGAGGGCAACTGACATCATCTATCTGGACTTGTGCAAGGCATTCAACACTGTCCCTCATGATGTCCTTGTCTCTAAATTGGAAGGGCATGAATTTGACAGATGGACCACTTGTTGCATAAGGAACTGGCTCGATGGACGCACTCAAAGAGTTGCAGTCAATGGCTCGATGTCCAGGTGGAGACCAGAGATGAGTGATGTGCCTCAGGGGTTGGTACTGGGACCGGTGCTGTTGAATATCTTTGTCGGCAACATGGACAGTAGGAATGAGTGCACCCTCAGCAAGTTTGCTGACAACACCAAGCTGTGTGGTGTGGTTGACATGCTGGAGGGAAGGGATGCCATTCAGAGGGAACTTGACATGCTGGAGAGGTGGGCCTAGGTGAACCTCATGAAGTTCAACAAGGCCAAATGCAAGATCCTGCACATGGGTCGGGGCAATCCCAAACACAAGTACAGGCTGGATGGAGAGTAGCTCAAGAGCAGTACTGAGGAGAAGGACTTGGGTGTACTGGTGGATAAGAAGCTCAACATGAGCCGGCAATGTGCGCTTGCAGGCCAGGAAGCCCACAGGATCTTGGGCTGTATCAAGAGAAGCGTGGCGAGCAGGTCAAGGTAGGTGATTCTGCCCCTTTACTCCGCTCTCATCAGACACCACCTGCAGGACTGCACTCAGCTCTGGAGCCCCTAACAGAAGAAGGACATGGATGTGTTGGAGCGGGTCCAGAGGATGGCCACGAAGATGATCAGAGGGCTGGAGTACCTCTCGTACGAGGACAGGCTAAGACATCTGAGGTTGTTCAGCCTAGAGAAGAGAAGGCTGCAGGGTGACCTTATAGCAGCCTTCCAGTATCTGAAGGGGACCTACAGGAAAAATGGAGAGGGACTTTTCACAAGGGTGTGTAGTGATAGGACAAGGGGGAATGGCTGTAAACTAAAAGAGGGCAGATTTAGACAATGAGGATGGTGAAATACTGGAACAGATTGCCCAGAGAATTTGTGGCTGCGCCCTCCCTAGCAGTGTTCAAGGCCACGTTGGATGGAGCTCTGAGCAACCTGGTCTAGTGGAAGATGTCCCTGCTCATGGCACGGGGGTTGGAACTAGATGGTCTCTAAGGTCCATTCCAACCCTTACCATTCTATGATTCTACAATTCTAAGTCTTGACTGTAAATTTTACTGTACCTATGTCAATGGCCAAAATGATGCTGTTTGCATGTATTGGCTTTGTATAGCACTTCAGCATCTCGTTGTAATAATTGTGCTCTACAAGACAAAACTACGTATTTTAACAAATAACCTTAATGAGTCTGAAGGCTAGAAGAAATGATGGGCAAAAATAGGCTGAGGCTGCAAAGAGGAAGATACATGGTGATATTTTCAGGAAATGAGACAACAAAAGAAAATCAACATTGTTAAGAGAATGAAATCAAACATGAGCTGCATTTTACTTTCAAGATTGTACTCTTAATGCTTTTAGAAATGTCAAAATCTAATCTCCAATTTTGCCAAAATAGTGAAATAAATGTATCTGTCACTTGATTATGTTATTTAAAGCTGTGAATGATCCTTAAGATTATTTCCTGCTTCTGTATCAAAGAAAGAGAGGGAACGACTGAATTTCCAGGTTTTGCCAGCATTGTCCTCTCCAATATGATTAATAACAGTATGCTTACATGAAAATTGAAATTTTTAACAGATACAAAATAAACAGGAATAAAGAGTCCAGATTTTTAAACCCCAAGAAAATTTAAAGTCAAAGTAAAGACTGGCGGAGAAGAATAGGGATTTCATATAATGAAAGTGATGTTAACAAGCAAGAAACAGATTTTGGCTTTCATTTTAGTACTGAAATGCAGCTTTTCCTTTTCCATCTAACTTTCTGTACATTTATTTATTTAATAAATGGTGTCTTTCATAGAGAAGCAGTAAAATACTCCATAGATGTATTAGTATGCAGACCATAATCAAATTATATAAATCGGGCTCTCTAGGCTATATATCAGCATACTATCATCAATAAATGTGGCAGAGTACGTACAGAAAGGCAAAGAGAGGGCAAATTCTTCGGAGATTTATTGAGCAGGTAAACCTGGGAGATTTGAGGAATAGACTATGAAAAGCAAATCTAAGGAGGATAGAGTTTTGCAAATATATACATGCAGTCACAATCTCTACTGCAAATTGTCTGTCTGGCTTTAAATCATGAGCCACTGAGTCATTTCAGACAAGGGAGGATAACAAATGCAAATACATTGTATGAATGTTGCTTGAATGTTGACTCCATGCTTGCACTGTTTGATGTATTAAGTGATCTAAAAATCTTGATTATAACCTGAAGTATTGAACAAATGATGACGCACAACTATTCTTATTTTATAAGACTTCTACTGGTAGTAAGATCATTTTAAGCTTTCAGATCTCTGCACCATATGTTTAGAAATTCAGTGACCATATGTTCTGATATGAGGGGCAAAAATAAAAATCAGGCTTCCATAAATTCTCTGAAAATGTATTGTATTTAAGCTTAAGCATTTTGGAAGAATTGTTACCCGAGATGACTGATTAGTGCCTTGATTCCAAAGCTTTCTCACTGTATTGTGGCTTTAATGCTGAGGGACTATTGTCTGACTTTAAAATATGAACTGCAAAGCAATTTTTCTGTATTATAATAACAAATGTAAAAACATTGTTGGAATGCTACTTGAATGTTGACTCCCTGCTTCCATTGTTCAACATTGTAATTGATCTGATAATATTGATTATACCCGTAAGTCCTGAACAAATGGCAAAACAGGCTGTTGATATTTTCTCAGATTCAGCCATTAACAGTAGCATTTTCAAAAGATCACTTCTGGTTTTGGTTTTAGGATTTGGGATGAGATTCATACTGCCTGCCTGAGATGACCAGCCCAAGATTTGCTAGTCTCTGTAACGACCTGCTCCCAGCAGACTGATTAGCATTCCTTTATGGCCTATACAGTCAATGGAAACATTTAAGTCCTTCAGAAAATTAACTCCACATGTCTGTTGAGAATCTGCTAGGTACCGGACTATAACTACTGTAACACCTTCTGTGTTGTTTCTTTCCAACTTTAATGTCTAATACACTTTTTAAGGTTTACTGGAGTTACTTTCTATAGATACGTCTGGGCACAGGGTTGAATTTCTCAAAAGATGGTATGTGGGCACTTAAGCCTAGGCCAGGGAGACCTAGAAGAATAGTTTGTTTTGTATGGAGCATGTCTGAATGACAGTAGAATGTCAGGTCCCTCAAGGTTCCAAACTCTGAGTTTTCTTCAGAGTGACACGATTGTGATCTTGAAACAGAGCCTCTTAAAAGGCTGCATTCCATTGGTAATTCCACCTGCAGCATAATGTGAGAAAGCTCGTCTATGTGGCTGGAAACCTAGGGGCAGACGTGGTACGAAAACTTAATTCTTGAGGGGTTCAGATCACAGCCTAAGAAAAAGAACCATCTACCTTAAAATGAAACAAGAGAAAATAATTTGCAGTCATTCTGTGCTATAAGAACAAAACAAATGGACTCAGAAACAAGGGACTGCCTACTGCATCTGAAACCTCAAAGGGAGGCAAGAGCTCCAGGATCCAGTTTCTGCCCTGAGGATCTTTAGGTTTTTTGGGTTTGTTGCTGAATTTTTACTTTTTTTAATATTCTATACTTCAACCTGATATAAAACTAAATACAAAAAAATCAACAAAAAACCAAAACAAAAACAAGGACTAAAGACAAAGAGAAGAACGTACCCAAAACTGCACAGCTATGTAGTTGGTAATGACTAAGATCTATCACTGGTGAAGGGTAAAAGGGATAGAGCAATGTAGCAAGGTACTGATCAAGGAAAGGAGAGTTGTGAGCATATCAACACCATTAAAAACTTTTTAATACACAATAACACAGCAACAGTTTCAGAAGATGAAAGAGTAAGACCATAGAAACAAACCGAGGATCAAAAGTAAATTTCCTAAAAACATAAACTGCAGAAGAAGCAAGATGGAAAATATGTAAAACAGTTTGAAAAGGAGACTAAGAAAATAATCCTCAACATCATAACTCAATTTTGTACATGTCTTCAGCGTGTATAAGATTCCTTTATTATAATACAGAAAAATGGCTATACAGGACTAAAACTACTATGGTAACAGAAGAGATACATAGGTCACCTTTCTATTTTGGGAGAGAGAAGAAGGAGATATTTTCATAATATCTCTTCCCGAGACTTCCTTTCATATCTGTGATAAGTTACGAGATCCTAAGAGACAGTGTAAATATGTTTCAAATACAGAGACAGCAAGAAATGGTGGTTGAGGATATATAAGTATTAATAGAATCTGATTTTGTAACCTTAAAATTGTGGTCAAGTGACTTTAAGTTCGTCTGTTACTACATGATTCATGTTTCCTTTTTTGCTATTTAGAATTATGAAACCAACATCTCCACAATTTCTGAGAAGCAGTTTATGCATTTGCACTGTAATATTTATGGGTATGAAAGGAATTTTCATGAATATTACTTTCACTTTATTTCTTTGAATTACTTCAGCACCACCTCATAATTTTAGAACTTAATGGGCCGAGCAATAAAATACGACACAGCAAGTGACACAATAACATACTTTCATTTGCAGTTGCAGGTTTGATTAAGCTCCATCTACATGCTTTTTCCAATCTTTCCTATGAATAAAATAGAAAATGTAAAATGAATGACTAATCAGGGATATTTATATTAGAAACCTAGTATCCAGATTTTTTAAAATTATATTACAAATTTCTGTACTACTAGCTTATATAAAGAAGCCTGGACAACAACAACCTGCTTTAAAGTGCTGTGGGTGCCAGAACTGTTTTCTTATTCTTGACTCTATTAATTTGTACATGTGAGGTTGTTTTCTTTGTTTGTTCTGCAACTTTGAGAACAGCAAATAATTCCCACAAATCCAAGAGTTAAGCTACGAAATGCAGTCTGGCCAGCCAGATTATAACAATTTAAATTTGTACAGTTTCTTTCATCCCAGACACAGTCAGTAAACAATTCTGCTACTTACATGTCATATTCCTGCAGGCTTCAAGCTAGTTAAGGGCAGAAAAGAGACCTTATAAAAATGTTCACATATTTGTAGCTGTAGCAGGCTTTCCCACGTATTCGTGTTTTCTCTACTTCATCACTTATCATCAGAAAAATATATGTTAAATTCCATTCCAGATTCTGTACTTTGGAAATGCTGATGGGGGGGAGAGAGGTGTGAAGGAAGACATATTTGACTCTAAAGGCTCATTTTATGCTCGTGTGATGGATAAAGATATTTCAGATTGGAAGGGAGTGGGCTGGTTAGTACTGAGTCACTTATTTTCATGTTTAGTATAAACTGACAGCCTTCATGAAGAGCAATGAGCTATAAAATTACCAAAGCTGTGCCAAAATTAGCTTTTCCTACTGCTGGTCTGCTTCATATTTAAGAAAATGTGTTTCCTTTTACCAGTGTTATTCAAATTCACAGGTTCATACAACACAAAAATTTATCAGACTGTCTACTCCTTCTCTCTTCCAAGGTGAAATTGTTTCCTACTGCATATTAACAAATGCACTGTCCCAACAGACGTGTATTTTAGTCTCATTTTAAATATCCTGAGGGAAGTTATTCCATGGCTTAACAGATTTCACTGTCAAGAAGCTTTTACATGAAATTCGGCTTGAGTTTTGCCTTTTTTAATCTCACCCCATTACTCAAGAGTGATGCACCCTGAACTAATGTAGGTATTTCTTCTCTTACCCAGCAGTTAAACCCCTTCAGGAGTTGTGGGCTGTCATCAAGTTTCTTTGTTAGTTATTACTCACACACACTATAGAGGCAGCCTTGAAGTCTGATATTTTATCATAGGAGAAGATATTAAAAGTACTAGCCAAGGTTCCATTCCACCTGGAAACCGTAACTACTATTATCCACACTGGTAATTAGTGCTCCAAGTGTATATATCCAGTTTTCATCTCTTACTGTACTTAGAATCCCTCAGAATATATTCCTTCAATTTTCCATTCATACTTTACTCTTGTTACATTTTTTTCATTCTTTTTTTATACACTATACGAAGTGAAACACAAGCTAAAAAAGCCAAATGGCACAGTTATGGCTTCAAAGATACTATAAACTAAAAAGATAAATGACATATGAAACAAGTTACAGTCTGAAAGACCTTTTACTGTGCAATCTATGTGCTAAAGTCATGTAATGCAAACTGACAAATAACACCTAGCTTCACCTCTTAACACATTAACTCCTTCTCATTTTTGTGAATGAAGTGGAAATTAAACTGTTGGGCAAGAAAAACCCCTATGGTAGGTCAGAAAAGAATTGTCCTGTGCTTAGGAATGACTGTAGAACTGGTGACCATGGCCAGTAACTCTGATCTTGACTTTTGTAGTGTGCACCAGTTGTTAAGACACATCAGCAGATTAGTAATGGAGTGGGGACGGTCATGGAGGAAAGGAGATTACTTGCTTTAAGGTGATAAAAATGCTGAATAAACTGTAAAGGTTGACCATCTCAGGAAATGAAGTCACATTTTTCTTACACACTGAAGGAAAGTTTACACTTGGGAGCATCAAAGAAGTGGTATTCACAGTAATCAGACAGGGGGTGATGGGGTGTGATGTAAAGGTTTTTGGCTAAAATAAAAAATTTTGCAGGCCAAACTCCAGTTCAGAAAGAGAGCAGCCCCGCTGAGGTTGACAAAGCAATCCTTGAGAAAGTGAACCAGAGACCTCGAAGGAAACTTATTTAAATGTTAGTTGACAGTACACATGGCAGATAGAAAAAAATGTTTCTCCTTACTACTAAATGAAGTGACAACTTGATTTTGCTTAAGTGGCTCAAATCTTCAATGACCTTTCTCTCTCTGCGTCAAACCTTTACAGATGCATATCTAGTTCCAGTACATGCCTGTTTTCCAATATTAGTGTTATGTGCCTTCAAAACAACTGCTTCCCCTTCCCATGAGTATTTTTAGATTCATTTCCCCAGGAGACTTCAAAACCTCTATTTTTTCTGAGATAAATCTCTTTCACTGCACGTTTCTAATCATTCTGTACCATTAGATTTCCAATGGATAGTAGTAAGTCCCTCTAATCGAGCATAATTAGTGAATGTCATGAAGATGTTGTTTACTCTTTCATTGTGATCATCAGTCAAAATGTTGGAGATGACTATGTGTTACATTGTTCCTATGTGCTCGTCTTAAGTTGTGGCTATTTATTAAGGGGATTTTTTTGTTTACAACTTTTTATATGCCTGTAGTCTACACTAGGTTCGATTTGATTCGCAATACATGTATGTACCCATCTATTATGGATATGCATGGGTGGATGTGCACTGTTGGGGTTCTTTGTGGGTCTTATGTGTTTTCCTCCTCTGCTCTTGTGGTGTTTTTTTTTTTTTTTAACGGATGACTCTTTTGTGTACAAGGGCCTTCAGATGCCTTTGCTCATTGAAAACAATTACAACAGTGTAAAGTGTCATCTCAGACAAAAGAAATAATTCATTTACTCAATATGGAGCAGACTGTGGCCAATATGCTTGTAGCTTCTGTTGTAGTAAGAAAACATGCATTAGAGCAAAAGATCTAGGTGGGCTTTTAGACCATATGGTGTTGTTGTGCTCATTCCTTTTTTCATTGACTTGCTGCATGCTTCAGTCCTCTTTTAATATATCAGAAAACAGTACTGATATCTTTAGATTAAAGCTGAAGTAATAGACTTCATGTGATCTTTTTGGCCTAAATCTTGGGAGAAACTGGTTTCTTTTCTCTATCTATTGCTGAGATTAGCTGGTATATACTTCCTACCCAGAATGCTAGTGACACTTTGCAAATCAGCATTGTCTGTATCCAAACTTAGAACTTACCTGATGGAAATGAATTAAAAAGAGATGGAGAGGTCTTCAGTGCTTTTTCTCTGGAAAATGATGCAACATTCAAGAGTTTATTTAAGAGTTTATCATTTAAGAGCTGAATGAATCCTTATAAAACCATTCCCACTTTTCTGCAGTAGAAATCACTCCTGCCCACAACTGGGTTAGGTACTGGAACTTACAGGCAGCTCCTTGTTAAGATTTCTAAATTCACAGTAATCATTTTGTAGCTATGCTTAAAACCACAGATTGTGATGGGTGAAAGGAAATGAAGGAAAAAGAAAACACTCCTGACATGTCCAAATTCTCCTTTGTGACAATCAGAGGTGCAAAGATTGAATGTACAGTGATCTCGAAAGACCATGAAACCTGCACAGACACAGAACACATCTAGTATTTCTGTGTACCAACTCCTTTCCAACCTTGCATCTATTGTTCAAGACTTCTCTTATCTCCCATTTATTTTTTAATTACAAAAAAATAATTCAAGTTGAAATGCAAAATCTAATACTAAGCTGAGTCTTACTTCTCTAGAGTCTCTAGGTGTTCAAACACATATACTCTTGCCAGTCTCTAGCCAGAAATTGCTATTTAAAACACACTGTCTTTCACTGTAAAGTAGATGCAACTTCAATGAGACAATATAATATTTGTGTTCTGTCCTTAGTAAATATTTTGTTGTGGTCTCTTTCTGTGACTGACCTCCAGTTATAGCTTACCTGTCAATGAAAAAAAACACTTCTGAAATGAAAGGAAATATCCTTTGTGCTCAAAGCAGAGTACACTGTAGGAATGTCTAAAGCCTCCCCTGGTCCTGGCACCTTCACAAGATGCTTCACTGTTCACACAATCTATATGTTATCTAAACTACAAAACCCAGTAATAAATTTTGGCAAGTATTTTGATTTCTTCTTTAGTCTAAGAAATACAAAGAATATAAAACACCTATGCATGAGGTCTAAAGTAAATTATTATTTCTTTTTTAAGAATGGAATTTTCAAGACATAGTGAGATTGTTGTTAACAAGGGTAAGCTCTGAAAAAAACATGGAAAGGGACGAAAGTAAATTGATGTGACATACATAGTAGAGGTGAATTACGATTATTTACACAGAGATTGTCTTTTGTGCCCTTGAAGAACAGTGAAAAGAATAAATTTTTACCATGCCAGTTAAACTGGGATATTCCACCCCTCCAGTGGGATAACCAGAATTACACTGTTAACACGTAGGACTCCTTGCAATCATCTAGCATGTCACTCAACAATAGGTCACTTCAGAAAGTAGCTCATAGACTCTAACAGCCTTAAATGAGTCCTTATCAACCATATTTTAAATCTTCCTTAGTTCAGAATTTAAGGGGTTGGCAGATTACCATTATTATTTTTTTCCAAACTTCAATATCAGAGTTCAGACGTTATTGTCTTAAGAAATAACCATATTTTTTTCTTTCTAAGCTAGGAGTCTATCTGCCACCTAATAAGCAACCAAATGATCTACACAAAGTCACAAGCTAAGGAAAAAATCTGTGCAGGTGCGATAATGGAATGGTACCAGTAATAACAGGTTATAAAAATGCTTTCACTAAGACAGCAAGAACATGGTCTTTGAGAGTGAGTACCCACAAAGAGTTCAGCGGGGCATCGCAATACATGTTTGGAAAATAATCATTAATAACAAGTGAATACTACAGAAATACAGAATTATTTTCCTGCCAAATTCCATTATCGGCTAAGAACACTGGATAAAATCCAAATGTTTGCTCCACAATTCAGATTAATAGACAAGGAAAAACCCTTCATCCCATGGGGCAGAAGCTGCAGTACAATTTAGGCAACATAATACTGATTTTTGGGTAGCTATACATCTTTTTTCTGACTACAAATACATATGTAGATATATGTATGTTCATATACACCTAATGAATACTTCATATCTGTTTCTTAATTGTGCTAACAATTTTGCATTTGACATCAAGCCCGATACTTTTAATCCTGATTCCTTCTGTATCTGCAGATATCAATCATAGTTTCCTTCACCCATTACTTCACTAAACAGTAAGCCTTTTTTCAAACCACTCTCCATTTTTTCCCATAGCTGTACCTTTTACATTCTCCTCTTGCACCTTTTACATTCTAAAGTCTAGCTTTTGTTCCTTTCTTTTTACAGGAGCTAAACCCACTGACCATTCAGCCACAAAACACCCTTTCTCTGTACTGTTTTCATATATTGGGCCTTCCTTTCATGAAAGATCTCTGCCATTTCCATCTTCTTTCTATCCTAAAGAGAGATATTCTGCTGCAGCTATGTGCTGTATGCTGGTCCTAACTATTGACTCCCCAAATACTGACATATTTTTGCTTTCCTTTGTCCTTTTTCTCCTGTTACTGTTTATACAGGAATGGAGACAGTCATATTGACACTTCCAGTTTGCTGTCACAATACTTAGAACAATGGACTAGCAGCTACTGTAATGTGAACAGTCTTTATCAGGCTGATAACAATGATCTCGCTGTTGCATTGTGGTCCCCCTTTCTGCTCCATTTCACTCACTTTTGTCACTGGTCTTGAATCTGTCATTGTAAGCTCTAGGCTTCTTAGTTGTCAGTGAACAATGAGGCTTTTCCATTGACTTCCTCATAAAATAGGTAACTTAGGATAGGTGAGATAAATTATCTCAATCCTCTTACTACAAATAAGCTTGGATAACTAGTTGGTCAAATATCTATGACATGTAGATGGCTAAAATCCATGCCTTGAATTCCCTCCAAATAGTTGAAGTGATGCAACTTTAAAAAAACTCACAAATTGTGGTAGAATCATAAAATTGTTTGGTTTGGAAAGGCCCTGTAAAGATCATCTATTCCAACCCCCCTGTCATGGGCAGGGACATATTTCACTAAATCGGGTTTCACTAGTGGAATTTCCCTTGTGAATATTTAATATTCCCTGACAGTATACTGCATTTAATATATTTATAGCCCAGTGTTTCAACTGAACACAGAAGATTTAACTTTGTGGTGTCTAACCTGTTCCTGATGCTTAGAAGCTGGCAATGAAAACTGATTATTGTCCAAGAAATACTGAGTCGCCCTGTTGTATTTTATGTGTATGGAGTCTTAGGTAATAAGACAGAATACAATAATTTCCATCATGCTGTTCTAGGATCCTTCCATGCACTTCAAGAAGTTGCTGAAACTGAAACTAATACCACGCATAATGATTTCTGCATTGCAAAGTACCATGCTAGCTAGCCCGCACTACAGCTACAGTCATATATATTTAAACTATAATTACAAATATGGAAATTTAGAAAGGACGTTTCTTTAAAAAACTTAACTTTTATTTGATCAGTTATATTATATCAGTTTAGCCAAAAGCATTTTGTACATAAGCATGTACTGGGTTCGGCCAGGACAGGGTTAATTTTCACCGGAATCCAGGAAGGGACACAGCCGGGCGGGCTGACCCAACCTGAACAAACAGAGCAGGGTATTCCACACCATGTGGCATCATGCTGGGTTCCGGTGGGGGGGAGCTGGGTGGCGGGAACTCACTCACGGCTCGGGAGCGCGGTCAGCGGTCCAGTCTGGGAGAGCAGCTCTCTGGGTTGGGCAGTATGTGTTGTGTTTTCTCCTTATCTGTATCGTTGTTGTTACTGCTCCCTTTGTTTGCTGTTCTGTTAAACTGCCCTTATCCCGACCCACCAGTTTCTGCCTGTTTTTCTTTCCATTTTCCTCCACTGTTGAAGTGGGAGACGGATCGGAAGTAACGACGTGACCTCAATTTGAGTATGGTCATTCTCCTTTATTAATCAGCAAAACAGGGTTTATATAGGCAAAGCAATGACAACCTCTGATTGGTTAGTTACCCTTAACAGTATATGGGCAAAATTGCTATAACTCGCTGTGATTGGTGCAGAGCATCATCTCCATGCGGAAGCGATGATAAGGCAGGAAGCGGCGGCGTGGCAGGAAGCGGCGATGTGGCAGTCCTCCTGCGCCAGCATTCCGTGTGCGCCACTTTACTTTTGCAGCAGTGTTCTGTGTTTGCTGCTTTCAAGGCCTATCTCTGATACAAAGCCTGGGTTGCTCAACGGTACCAAACTATGTCCCCTCTTGTCTAGCCAGGACTCCACACTCAGCAGCCCAGCAGGGGGAGGGGCGACCACGTGGCACTTTCGTTGCTGGCCACAGCCAAACCATAACAAAGCACTAGAAGCTTCAAGAATACATATGCAGAACTTCAGTTAGAGTAGTATGTACCCATAAGTTCACTTTGCAATATAAACTTTAATGTATTGAGTTGAAGATAAATTTTGTATTAGGTTTTTCATAGGTGTATGAGAAGTCATTGTATTCTGGAACATGGAGCTTGTATGGACATGGAGTGACATTGCCAGGAACCACAATTAACTTCTCAGCACTCTTATCTGACTCTTACCATCCTACCAAGTGCACAAAATCAAGAGAGTGGCCTGTGCCAGCCACTGATGTCATGGAGATGTGTGAGGTACTGCAATTTCTGTTCTTTCCAGCAGTAAGAGTGTAAATATGACTGTAATTTGTCAGACCAGACCAGAAGCCTGACTTTAACATTCCTCTCAAGAGAATGCCTGAGGAAAGGTGAAAAAAAGACAAGCATATGCCTCATTTTTCCCTAGAACTCCTGAGCCAAATGTAGGTTTTATTTATGTGGCAACACTGAGTGGATGTGTCTTTCATGAATCTCTCTAGTCTCACCTTAAAGTTATTTAAACAGTTAGCATCCACCATGTCCTTCGGCAGGCACCTCAACAGTTGCAGCACTCACTGCCTGAGACAGTACCTTCTAGCATTTATGTGTGTTGTTTGGTATCATTTAATTCTTTTACTGCAAGAGGAGGTGTGTGTCTTTTAATTCGACGTCCATGCTGGTCTATAACTGGAATATGAATTTAGATAATTATTAAGGGAATATGACTATATCTGAATTTAAAACACATTTTGTGTTGTCAGTTTTACCACAATACTGGAAGAAATATGCATCTTCCGTCTCAGTAAAGTGAAATATCTCACGATATTGAAATGACCCGAACACTTAGAAACACCATGTTTTGAATACTTCATGTTTGAAAACCATTTCCTTTTGCTTTGTTTCAGGGCAAAACTAAAGTGCAAAAATTTGCATCTCCATGTGTCAGAAACTGTTCAACATATAAGGCTGCTTAAGAGAAACTACATCACGAGAGACATATTAATCTAATGGAAGTACTGCTGCATTAAAACAGGATGCTATTCAAATCCAGGAAATAGATAAGCAGGCAAGAAAGGAAACATTTTAGAATTTTGCCATTATTTTCAATGAGAACAAAAGAGAAAACTAAAAATGCCCATCAGATAAAAATTATTGGTCTTGATCTCTGTCACGGTTTTAAGCAGGGCAGCAATAAACTGAGTGACAGATGCTCTCTGTTAAGCCCTGCCCTCCCACCAGAGGAATGGAGAAGGAGGAAAAGGGACAGACACTTACTAATTGAATATAAAAAGTTTTACTAATAACACTAATAATACTAATAAAATTAAGAGAAATAAGGCAAAATATACAAAACCGATACTGAGTTTCCCAGTGTTGGGTGCTGGGACGCTGGCATCCCGCCAGCAGCTGCCAGGCAGCACCAGCAAGTCCCAGACTGGACTCCACAGTGGGCAGGAACTAGACTCAGGGATGCACGGATAGGAATCTGGATCAAGATTGCAGGCAGGACAACGAGCAGGGTCCTCTTCGGAAGCTGGCCATGAATGAACAGAGTGAGCCCCTCATGATCCCCCAGCTTTAAACTGACTATGAAGTGTGTGGCATGGAAAGCTGCATAGGTCCCTATCGGGTCACCTGTCCTGTCCACCCCTCCCTGCAAGTGCGACCTTTTCTAACTCCTCACTTGTGGGACCTAAGAGATCTGTCGGTGACCTTGGCTGCTATAGTAATAATTATAAACAGGGGCCTTTTTCTGCATTCCTTTCCTACCATTGGTTCAGTATAACTGTAAACCATAGGTGTTATCAGCTTTGATATGGACACTGTCTGTAAAATATGCAGCCAGCTTCAGAAAAATGCAATTATGTAGAATAACTCAGCTGTAAGGAAGATTCTTGAAAAGTGAATCAGTTTTGTTTTAACCAAAACCAGAACAATCTCTAAAACTCTTTAGGAAGCTTAGGCAGCTGACTGTAAGACTAAAAACGTCAGTTTCGCATGTACTCCATGTTCTCTGGTGCTAGCAGTGACTAGAGGGCAGCACATAGAGCATTTTCATTCCAGACAATCTCTCCTTTGAATATAAACATGAAAATTAAATTCCACAGCTATGTGAACATTTGCCTTGTCTCAGTAAACTGCTCCAGTATAATTCATCTAGTCAGTAGACCACAGTGTTTGTTGTTTTCCTTCAAATTCTTTACTGTTTACACCAGTTCTGTCCATTCCAAATAAGTAGTCGGTTTGCATCGTTTTTTTTTTACTGAAGTAAGTAAATCTGCTTCTGAAAACAACCGAACCCAAACAAGTTATGCCTGTTTATGAGGCCTACCTTGCTACCTTTATCTGGTTGTGCAGTCCAGGGTAAACTCTTCAGTACTTAAAAAAATAAACTGGAATAATATTATGTAGAGAGATATGCTATATATGCAAAATAGCAGTATATGCATGTATATACTCTGCAAAGATAAGCTTAATAATATAAATATGTATTCTTATGAAGGGTAAACAGTGTGTATAGGTAGAATAAATCAATATATAATTCAGCAGCTTGTTTTGGGTGGTATACTGTCAAAATAATATGCAATATATTGTCCAAGAACCACATATTTTTAATAACATCAAACAAAAAATAGATTTCATCTGTTTTCATGCCTGGAACAGATTTCTTCCTACTTTCATACGAAAAACTGAAACGGTGAAATCTTACCCTTAGTCATGTATGCCTAGGCTGTGTACTGAATTGTACTGGCTGAAACTTCTTGTCCTTATCTTGTTCCATTAATTTTGCACATTTCCACTATTCACTCCTGAATTACAGTGATAAGGAGAAACACAAAATTCAGTAGTTTTGTGTTGAGTTAGTTGGTTATTTTGATTATTTCTTATGTGAAAAGTGCATGTGCATACTAAAACACTATGATATACATCACATTAAGAATCTACAAAATAGTTAAAATTAATTAACGTAAAAAAATGTTCTCTGAGCATTTTAAGCCTTTAATACTTCAGAGATAGGGAGAAAATTTTTCAGAAATTAAAGTGTGGTTTTTCCCTTGCATTACAATGAATCAAGAAAACCTCTGCTGATTGTGCCACCAAGGTTATAATCAGTGAGAAATGAGATCAACATTGCAGTTTAGCCAAAAGAGGGTTTTGGCACACTGTTAGAGAATCTGTTGGGCAAAGCCAGGCATGTCTTTTTTCCCTGTTATTAAAAAGGCCTTCAGCAAACAGTACTGTCAGTCCTAAACTTCTCCAAGAACTAGTTCACTTAAAAATATTTTTTTGTTGTTTTAGAAATGTGCATGTAAAAATGTGAAACAGTTCTTAAAAGCAATTCTTAATTAGAAAATTTTAAGAGATGAGATTTCAGAGCAACAGTTGTAAGCCCAGACATTGCTTCCACCACAGGAGCCATCCCAGTGATTGTAGCACATGAAGAAAATTCACTACTTAGCATCCTAAAGATTTCATTATTCATCTTCAATGAAAACTACAACATGAAGCCCAAAATATGCTTAGTGTTTCTTTTCTGTGCAATACTAAGGGTGGGGGGTTTGCCTCTATTTTTCTAAGAAGTGTAGTTAACATACAAATATCACTTTAATTAAATAATTTGTATGTTTCAGAGCATCAGAAGTACCAGCCTTTCACATTTGGGATGTAGCCACTTGTGGTTCACCTTTGTCACTGTAGAATGACAGTGATATTGTGGATTTAATTGAACTGTTTGGATTTGTTCCCATTTGTTTCTCTCTTCTTTTTCCTACCCATTTTCCCAATATTTTTCTTAAGCTTTATTTCTCTGTTCTGTGTTGATTTTTATCCCCCCAAGAACTTCATTTCCATTTTTTATAATCTTTAGCTCTTCTTTCTCATAAATGTGTCATTTATTACACTATCTTTTTTTTTTCTTTTTTCTGTATAATAGACCCTGCTTTTCAGCTCTTCTCCCCCATTTATACCATCTTTTTGGCAAACATCACCCCTTCCCCCTCCATCTATTTGTCTGATAGTTCCTCCCACTGATAATTAATCTTTTGCTCAGTTTCCCATGCTTTTCACGTTCTTAGTTATCCTACATGGAGAATTTCAGCCAGAAAAAAGGTTTTTAATATAGAGTCCAGCAGTGAAAGTAATCTGATTGATTGAAGAACAAGTCTATCTTGCCTAGCTGTGCCCTCTCTTCTTTCTGTATCTCTGAGGATTTTGAGGGAGACAAGGATGCCATGAAGTTGTTCCTCACTTTCCCTGTAGTTCTGGATTGATGTTAAAACTTCCTTACTGGAGCACAATTGGTTAAACTCTTCTCAGAAACCAGCACATCTGTTTGGGAGAGGCTCTGTTCTTATTTCATCCTGTGCTTAATGCATTTCTGACATCTACACTCTCTTCTTCATCAGAAATTTTGCACAGAGAAACACCAGAAGAGAATAACTATGGAGAGTCCTTAGGCCTGGCAGTATATAGCTCTTCGTGAGATTCTTTCCTTCGCCTTCATGAATATTGATACTGTGTAATTATTCTTTCTGTTGATGGGAAACATAGCAATGCTGTGTTACATTTTCTTATTTGCATTAACACAAATTTCCTCAGAAGTTGTTTGTATTATAATTTGATACAAAGACACAATTTACTATATCACAGGAGAAAAGAAAGAAATGTCTTGGTTTGGAAATGTTTCTAAACAGAGCAAAACATGTACAAATCTTTTGATCCATGTGTTGACATTGTAAGGATGAAAATGTAGACTGAGAGAACCTATAATTAGTGGAAATAATGAAGATATAAAATAAAACCAACAAGCAAAAAATGTGTTAAACCTAACATACTCATGGATTGAAATATCTTCATTTCTGTAAGGCAATCTCTCATTCCTGCAATCTTCAATAACCTTCAATGACTACAGTTCATTTTTCCCCTTCATATTTGATTTTCATTCTTAACACCTGTGAGAATTTAAAAGTAATCCAAGACATAGTTCTAAAGTCAGTTGAAAAAAAATCCTGTTGTGCTATGAAATGTTTAAATTTCACTTATCCAAGCTTGTTCATCTCCCTTCTCTAGCACACCTTAAATCTGTCACCATTTGCTCCTATCACTACAATATATCCTGTGCCTTCTCAAACATTATCACCACCTGTCAAAGCTGGCATGAAATAGCGTGCCAGGTTTTTAAGTTGATTTTAAAGAATTAGAAGCATTGGTTGTGTTATTTATTCAGAGCTTATCTGAAGAACAATATACTGTTTCTAGCAGCTCCAGAATGTTTCCTGAGTAGTTCTGAGGATGGGCAGCTGGGATACTACAGTGTCATCAGGATTTAAGTTGTCTATACCATCCAGCACAAAGAACCTTAGTTAACTAAGCCTACTGTGGGCTATGTTAAATTCAATGAAGACAGACTGAATCACTGTGATTATCGGTAATGGAAAGTCTAATTCAACAAAAGTATATTTGTCAGCTTCTCATTTCTTTGAAATACAAGATTTGTAATTTACCTGAAATTTTGTTTTGCCAATGGCTAATCTGAATTTATGCCTTCACTCTTTTTGAATATGGAGAGGAATGATCGAAATTTTGCATTGCCTCAGGTGCCAAGAGAAAACTTCCTCAATGGGTACATTATTATAATGTATTGCAATTTCATTGCAGTTGCATTGCATTGCAGTTTGTCAGTATTTGACTAGCACAGAGCATAATGAGACAATAATTCACTATAGACCCTGAGGAAGACATGACCACTTTACAGAAAATTATCTTCACCACAGATGCACTATAGAATTATCACTCTGAGCAGGCCAATAGAAAAGATGAGGTTTGGACAAGTCCAGAACCGAGCTATTTTAATCTGAAGTGGTTATTCCTCCATGTCAACCTTACAGTTTTGTTTCTTCTTAATTTACATCGCATGCTGAATTTGCTAGTATCATTTTCAAAGCCAGATCCAAGGGAAGCCAATAAAGAAGAATAGCTACATTCTACTTTTCACAAGATATCTGTGTAAGGAATCTTACAGTGTTACTGTCTGGTACATAGTTAGCAGTCCAAAAAGCACTGGAACTCTCCAAAAAACATTCATATTAAAAATGTTTAAGACAATTAGCAATGTAAAATGAGTCACCCCAAACATGCCTGCTTGGTACTTTCTGTTGTTTTGCATTAAATGTTTTCTTTAGCCACAGTTTTCTTTTGTTGCTCCCGGCTTCCACAAAACAGACAAAACCATTTTTTCTTTATGGTGCTAATAGTTTCACTCACCTTAGAAAGCAGCTGCAGACTGAAGGGTTGCTGGAGGATGCTGCAAGTTCTATTCCACTGTAGTGCATCCATGTAATCAGGAACCATCGATTCTGTCAATTTTATTGGGTAGTTTGTGGTGTTCTTGTAGTAAGATTTTGTTTGCTTCCAACTAACTGAAGAACAAGATGGCACCTTGCAGCTGATTCTTACCGTGGTAGAGAGAAGTAACTTTATGTTCACAGGACAGGTAAGGGATTTACCTTCTGCTTCTGCTGACTCTTCAAATGCAAGAGAAAGTGGAGTGCTAACAACAACTGACACTACTGCTGATGCATTTGCTGCCACAGTTGCTCTGACCCCTACTACTCCTTCCGCTACATCTATTGCCTGAACAGAAAGGTTGTTAAAATCAGTGAAGTCTTTGTACATCGGCCACCATAGGTTTTGAAGCACACACTATTTCCGCAGTAACAGCAGCAACATAACTCTATTTTTCCCCTCTGTTCTACAGTACTTAATTGACAGAACATTTTGAGCTATTTTCTTTCTTGTTACATATATCAATTATTTTGCCATCTTTATTCAGTTTCATTACAACTGTTTCTCTTCTATCCCTAGCCCTTGTTTCAGGAACATTGATACACTTCTACATGATTTTGACCTCCAAACTGAATTATACAAGTGCTCATAACAGTGCTTATATTTTCTTTTAAAGGTCAAAAACAAGGAAGAAAATGAACACTCATGTCAAATATTGTTAATAAAGGTCTTCTCAGTGTTTTTCCAACTCAATATTTTTCCAGAGACCTTTGTTTACTTAACATATGTTAGACTAATGCTAATTGTTCAGACTGATTGCTGTCCAAACCATGTTATCTCTGCTAGCCACCTTCCACTGTCTTACTGTATCCAAAACCTACCTATGGAATTCAACAAATGGTTACTTAAAACACTGACAGGTCACCTGGTGACTGCAGAAGAGTAGCTCACAGACTAGCTCATAACCTGCCCATACCAGAAGCATTTCTCTTTTATGAGCCCAGCATGATCCCTCCAACGTTCTCCCATACTAATCTGGGATGACCAAGGTGCTCATTCCGTGTTCATTTTTATTAATTCTCTGAAGGACTGCTCACTATCTGAACTGATGAACTGGCTTATCGTCAGCTGCCCTCAGTCCTGCTCTGAGATAAGCACATTATATCTATACAGAAATGTAAAAAGATGTTTTTGTGAAAGAGCTCCCTTTTCTCTTTTGAAAAAAAAAAGTTTTCTGTGTTGTCAGAGAAGGAGGAAGAAACTGTTGTCCTAAAAGTATCCTAAAATACAAACATCACCTAATCTCTTCCATTTGCTGTACATCCCAAAAATCTGTGTCTCCTTTCCTTCAATGAAAGGTATCCTAGTGGTTACAGGAACCTTCACTGCAGATTTGCAGTTCTTCCACATAATAATTTCTTACATTGTAAGTTTGTATTCACCGGCTCTCAAAAGCATATGAGGTTTTGCTCTGTTTTGCATGCCACAGTGTCAGAGACATCAATCAAAAATGATAGCATTGATCATGCAGCTGCAAAGCATTTGGATGGCATCTGCCATAATGCCTTACACTGCTACAGTCATGTATCAGAATTTTGATGAATAAGGATGCTGGTTTGCTCAATAGCAATTAATCGTGACATCTCTTAATGCATCATGTTTTTAAAGGTGTAATACAAACCTAATAGAAAGGTTAGCTTCTATTCTTCATTCAGTTGAAGTCAGTGCAGATATTCTGAATTTAAAATGCCATCGGGGAGAAGATAAATCAGCTTATTCCAAATCTCTTCAACATAGGCAATGGATTTCAGTAGGACATTTTATTTTCAACATACAGCTGTTGACCATGCCAATATCAGTATTAATCCCCAGATTCTATAAAAAGCACAATTAGTAGTGGAAAAAAAACATTTTTTAATTTTTTTTTTTGGCTAAAAATTTCTTTTTAGCCAAAACAGTTTTTTAGTCAACAAATTTTTTTTTTTTTTAGCATCTGGGGACAGCATTTCTCCCAGTAGATATAAAAGCAGGATACATTTGGTTCTATAATTAGAAAGATATATGCAAAGGCTGAGGATCTATCCTAGCATAAACTTGTGTCACTTGGCTCACTTATGTCAGTCAAATAGGTTCTGTATTTCACTAACCATATAATAAATTTCTGAAATTCATTGACACAAAAGGTAATTAAGGCCCAAGATTCAAATGTTTCCACCTAAAATTAACTACTTCACTGAATAAAATATTGCTGCTCTATTTACCTACCTTGTTAAAAAATCAGACATTACAGAAATCTATCAAGGATACAGAACTTTCATGCCTTGAACAATACAGATATGCTGATTATATCTGTATGGCATAGAATTGCCATGATATAGGCAAATATGTTGTTCCCAACACAAAGCCAATTGACATATACACTTGGTAGTATTGTGCCAACTTTTTGCTCTTCATCTTTGAGCTAGTTTGTTCTAGTTGTACCCAATAAAGTTTCTTTGTACCTACGTCAGGCATCTTCTTTACTCATTTAACTGTGTCTTAAATAACTTTTGGACATTATTGGTCACATTTCTGATCATTATCAGAGATAAAATATTAGATTGAATTATTGTTCTGAAGAAGAATTTCAATGTAAATCTACTATGAAAAAACCTAATAGAAAGTATTTTCACATACTCAGAAAGAACAGTAACTTCAATGGCATAAATAATTATAAAAATATTAACAATCTCACATTGAAATAAACACATACAAACAAAAATGGTAGAGAGTGGCTAGCAACTTTTTTCAGGTTTTGCTGGCAATCTCAGAGTCCAGATGCTAAGCACTGGAAAATATTTATTCCACCAGCAGCATCTGGTATCTTGGCAGACTCCAAAAACAATTTTGTTTTACAGTTTTAAAGCTGCTTGTGGGTCTATTACATGGTTAATCTGATGGGCTGACTTGTTCTCCTGGATGCCATATGCCAGGAGCTAGGGATGCAGTGAGCTGTTTGCCCATTATGCTTGCATTAAAAAGCCCAGCTAAAAAAATCTGCTGAAAATGGTGCACATTACTACAGCTCACCAATTTAGCTCATGAAAATGAGTGACTTCCCTTAAAGTAGTGCCAAAATGCTGCCAGCAAACAGCAAAAAGCATCAGGCACCAGGGTTAGCAGAAACGATACCAATCAGGTACTGTTTCAAATGATGTCATTGGATTTTAGTAGATTCTGAAAGTGTTGACTGGTTTTGGAATTTTTTTTCTTTTTGTATGCATGGAGGTAACTTCAGACGGGTAAGGAAATGTATCAAAGGGAACAGGAAAAATTAAGATACATGTATTTCTTACTTTTTAGAATAATTCTAGGGGCTAGGGGTGGACACGCCAATGAAGTGTGCTGAGTCCTTTAAAGTCAGAACATAAGCTGTAGAAATTAAGCAACAGAAAGACATGTAAAAATATTGCTCAGGATTTTCAGCAGTATGAAATATAATTCCACCCACAGGCAGTGAAATTTTGAGTACTCAGCCTTCCAGTAAAAATGACATGTTAGCTTATCAGCTTTTGAAAAAGTGAAAAAGCAAAAGAATAAGATAATAAAAGTTGCATATTACTGGTTATCTCCCTTTAGGAATAAAGTTTTTCAGCAATCTGTCTACCTCAAAGTGGGATAGCAAATAGATGTAAAATTGATATCCCAAATAACCCAGACAGTAGAAATAAGTGGTGTGCTGTAGTAAGAAGGAATGTTAGATGAATTGGTGTGTAGGATTTTCATTTGAATGTGTGTGTGTTTACAGGGAGAAATTGTATCTTTCGCCCTATCACTAGTTTTCATAAATATAGTATCTCGAAAAGAAAGAGCTCATACAGTGCAAATTACCTATGCGTTCTTACCAATAGTATTCCCTGTGCAACTAAAACCTTCCAAGAGTCAATAAAAGTGGAAAGTGAAACCACCATATAGAAAGAACTATAATAGAAGGCATTACTACCTTATTCTGTATCTAAATATTGTAAACTTTGAAGTGCTTCGTGCCATTACAGGAAAGCTAGGTATTAAATTAGTTAATATTTTCAGAAATACACTTGGAAATGTCTGAATAGGTCAAATATGCCCAGTATCAGTGACAAAAAATTAAAAAACAGGAAGAGAGATCTTTACACCTTGAAAAAGTCAGTTATTCTGAAAAGCTGTGGAACTATTCCCATTACTATTGACAACAAAAGAAACTGACATATCTATATTGGGCCATTAATAGATTAAATTCTATATTCCATGAAGTCTTATTTCAGTTTCTTTCAGTTCAGTAGAGGAAATATTTTCCCTTAATTGTTTACGGCCATATTTTCTGATCTCACAAGTCTCAAAATGATTCTTCAGAACAAATTAAGACTTTTGTTCCAGCTGTGACTAGTATAAGATTTCTGAAAAGAAGCTAATGCTGGGTACCTGTTCCTCGGAAGTGTAAACTACTAAATGTCTACCTATTCCTAACTGAGCATAAGGCACTGCACCTTGACACTGAAGTTGTTCTCAGCTGTATTCAGATTAACAGATCATTTACCACCACAAATTCATTACACTGGGAATTTCCCACTGCAAAACTTTACAATTATATTAACTTGAAGAATTTCAGCTAGTTTTTTAGTTTATGATCCAAGCCATAATAACCAGCAGCAAAGGTGAAAGTTGACCATCATTCATATGGAATAAAAATTGTACAAGACTTAATACAATTAAGAAAAATAAAATAAAAAATAACTAAGGAGTTTTTTACGACTAAAAAATTATAAAGTGTGTTTTCCTCTACCTTCATGTCTCATGGTTGCACTAATCCACGTTTAAAAAATTGCAGGCTCTGGCCAAAGCTCTTCCTATGTTTGGACAGACTGTAGGATCTTTTTGTGCTAGGGGTTCCCTGGAGCTGAGTAACACAGCAGAGTTCATGCTTCAGTTTTTTGCTCAGTGGAAGCTCTAGTTTGAGTCTTTCTGCCTCCTAAATTCCTGTCTTCACAAACTTTATAATATCGTGCTACTTTTTAGGATCTCTGTGGCAAATTTGGCTGAAATTAACCAACAAAACCAAGAGCAGAAACTCTCAAACTTTATAGGCAACATGACTTCATACACTTTTCTTCTTCACAGACATGGGTTAAATATATGGGATATGCATTTTTGGGGGCATGTGTGGAGGATAACGGGAGGTATTTTCAGCAACATTTTGGGCTGGATGATTGAATGTGAAAGTGAAATATTTATGAATACTTCGAACTTCCTAAAGAGATGAGTGAAATAATCTGAAAAAGCCAATCTCCTCTCAACTCCCTAAAGCTATGATAATCAAATTTATAAAACAGTTAATTAGAAATAAGAAGGTCTTATTAATAATCCTATTTATGTAGTTATGCATGTTACTGCATATCCTATTGTATATCTTTGGGCACCTCATTTCTTTGTCTGTACTACATCTCATCCACCTTGCCTTTTGTTTAGACTGTTTAGACTGTAGTGTAGACTTGGTATGCTTTTTGTTTAATATCTCATGCATTAGGCTAGAACTGTTAGAAAAGAGTTAGAAACTTGATACTTATAGAATAATTTTCAAACGTGCAATTCAGAGAAAATATTCAAAATGGATGAATAAAATGCTTGGATAAATGCTTCAGCAGCTGCAGGAGCTTTGTGAAATTGGAGGGAAAGGGAAGCAAAGGTTACAGTGAAGCAAATTTCCATGACACTTCTCAGAACATGTACTACAACAGATGTTGATAATGGAGAAAAGTTGTAGATAGAGACAAACAACAAGCCTCTTGGCCACCCCATGCTAAAGCCATGCTCTGCATTGTCTCTTTTTATAGTTTCTTCAAGTCTATATTTTGCCAGACACAGAATGTTTGCACTCACGCAACCCCAGCATACATACAATTTTCAACTCCTGACTATTTACGAAATAAGTTCACAAATGTAATTTTACCCAGACGAAATGCGTGAGGTATGTGACACCTTTTACTGTTCCAGGGCCACGTATTTATGAGACAGCAGTGACATTACACAGAAACTTTACCATATTCTAACAAATTTTACAAAAATTCAAATATCAAAAGTCATGTAAATTACAGATTTCATGACACCCTTGTCTTAATCCTGTTAAAGCCTTTCATTATCATACTGCTGGAATTCTGGAGAAGATGAGATTTTACCCTTTTGTCTTTCTTTTGTGTCAAGACGATTTTGAAGAGTGAGCACAGTGGCATACATAGTTCCTTGGAATTGGTCCATTTGGAGTTTACATTTCAAGTGGGTGAGTAAATACACTGCTTCTGAAGGTTAGAGTTTTGTTAAATCCTGGCTAGTGTGTGGATTCCATTTTTTCTCCCATGTTTCACTTATAATGTATAAAAGCATCAAGATGTTGAATTGTTGCATTCATGAGAAATTGCAGTGATACAAAAAAATGTAACTCATGAAATCTCTGGTGTGCTAAGCATGAAATAATTAAATAAAATGTTAAATCACCACTGCTAAAGGAATTCAGCACACTGCAGACGGCCATTGTTGCACCCATGAATCAGCTGACTCCAACACAATCATCACTTTGAGGGCCGGTATAGGGTGACGGCTTTACCAAAATTCCACTCACACTGAAGGAATGACACACCATACACATCAGACTCGAAGAAGTCTCCTTCCTTAATAGCAGCTGCTAGACATCTCTAGACTGTATGTGTGATCCTGGGCTTTTTTTTTGTAGTCAGAGGAGTAAGATGGGCAACCACAGAGCCTGGTAGAGGAATATGTGCCTAACTCCTCCGTAAGTGGTTAGGGGAGTCAAATCACACTTTCAGTTCTAACAGATTTTGCTTGCCCCTTCAAGAAATGGAAGTTCTACAATATACTTTAAAATAAGCAAAAAGTTCACAGGAAATGAACTAGTTAATAATAGTTCTATGCTAAAAGAGATATTTATGCATCTGGTTTTTTGTGTATGTTTGGATCAATAAAGTAATACCTACAGGTTTCACTTAATTTATTTATATTTTAAATGACGTACGTTTTGTCCTGTATTGGTAGCACGACTATCATGTAAACAAACAATAAGCAGAACTCCAGAGCTTTTGGTTTTGAGGAAACTCACAAATGAAGTCATACAGGAGTTATCGTTTAACTTCACTTAACCACAATAATCTTAAAAAAAAATTAACTTTTGAATGTAACTTTGCAAGTTTATATCATTCACCCTTAAATAATAATGCCGTGTAAACTATTTAATCAGAAAATGTGAGCATAGTTGGAGAATAGAACAGCCTATCAAGAGAGGTAGTCAGAAAAGTCACCATGACTAAAGACTCTCAGGACGCTGTTGAGTGACGCTGTGAAACACATGGAGACACACTGACTGATTCACGCACAGTGGTAAAGCTATTGCTATTAACACAGGTGAAATTTCTCTCTACTTTAGATTTTTTAAATCAAGATAAAATTATTTAATCTACATTTAATATTCTACTTCAAATTAAGTTCTAAAACTGAAAAGTGGGTTTCAGTCCTGATACAACATCTCAGCTGAGAGAGGCTGAGAAAGAGGAGAAGTCTTACTTCCAGTTTTCCTTCCAAACTTTTTACCGTTATTCTTTGTTTGATTCATATCCAAGTGTGTAAAGATTTTTGCTGGTATCCAGATACCTAATAGCAAAATAGTCTTCTTCATTTACGTTAAAATGAATCTAGAAATCTAGTTCTAATGTAAATATCTGTATTTTAAAAGTCTAGAGGTAATACAAATCTCATCCACCTGGGCTGGACTTCTGAGTCTTTTTACATCTTCTGACATCATCTTAGTCAGTAAATGAGAAGCAATATGCCCTGTTCACTGATGGGTGCTGACGCACTGTGGGAAAGCAGCAGAGGTGGAAGGCTGCTATACGGAGCCCTACACAAGTCACAGAAATTGCTGAAGGAGAAGTTGAGTCGAGCCAGTCTGCAGAGGTGAAAGCCATCCAGCTGGCTTTAGACATTGCCAGTCGAGAGAAGTGGCCAGTGCTCTATCTTTACACCGACACTTGCATGGTGGCCAATGCCTTGTGGGGGTGGCTACGGCAATAGAAGAACAACTGGCAGCATGGAGGTAAACCCATCTGGGCTGCCCCATTGTGGCAAGATATTGCTGCCCGGCTAGAGAGGCTGGTTGTAGAAATATGTCACGTCCCTAAGAGTCGGGCCACTGTGGAACATCAGAACAACCAGAGGGTGGATCAGGTTGCCAAGATTGAAGTGGCTCGGGTGGATTTTATCTGGAAACATAAGGGTGAATTGTTTATAGATCATCGAGTCTATGGCATGTCAGGCTGTCAAGGAAGAGAAGCAACACACACAGGGGCTCATGACTGAGGGGTAGACTTGACCATGGACACCATTGCACAGGTTATCCGTGAATGTGAAATATGCACTGCAGTCAAGCAAGCGAAATGGGTAAAGCCTCAGTGGTATGGATGATGATGGCTAAAATACAGATATGAGGAGGCCTGGCAGATTGACTGTATCGCAAATCCAAAACCCACCAAGGCAAACACTGTCCGTTCACAAAGGTGGAGGCTGCCACTGGATGGCTGGAAGCCTACCTGTGCCCCATGCCACCACCCAGAATACCACTGTGGGCCTTGAAAAGCAAGTCCTATGGCAACATGGTACTCCAGAAAGAAGTGAGCTAGACAAAGGGACTAATTTTCAAAACAATCTCATAGACACCTGGACTACAGAACACAATATTGAGTGGGTGTATCACATCCCTTACCATGCACCAGCCTCCAGAAAGACCGAGCAGTAAAACGGACTGCTAAAAACCACTTTGAGAGCAATGGAGGGTGGGACTTTAAAAAATTGGGATACTCATTTAGCAAAGGCCACATGGTTAGGTAACACCAGAGGATCCACAAGAAGGGCTGGCCCTGCCCTATCAAAACTTCCACACCCTGTAGATGGGGATAAAGTCTCAGTAGCGCATATGAGGAATAGAAAGAGAACCTGTCCATGGTATTGCTTTTGCTCAAGGACGTGAGTGCAGCTGGTGGGTGAGTCAGAAGCAAGGGGAAGTCCATTGTGTACTTCATGGGGATTTGATTTTGGTTGAGAATGGTTAAGAATTTAATTGTATGATGTAAATTTCTAAATAACCCTGTCACTGTCTGCATTATCACAGTTGGTATATGTTATATCAGTAGTATTACAGTAAGAATCACCCAGACTAATAAAAGATGCAACTGAGCAAAGTGCAGCGGTGATTGGACTGGACCCTACATCAACAACTGGCACCCAGAAACTTCATCAAGATTGATACCTTCAACCTGCAGACTGTGGGCATGGGCCACGCCAGATACACCAGCTGTGAGTTCTGAATGCAGCATGTGACCATCCAACACCACATGTCATCTCTCCTGACCTGAAAGACTTAAGAGAGATGAGCCCGACATCATGGATTAAATGAAGTCAATGGACATTCTGGAGGGATAATCCATAGACTAAGGAAATGCTATTTGTGTGTAATATTAAAGACTAGAAAAGTGGTGGTGATTAACTGGAAAATGGGGGACCTGAGCATGATCTAGATTATACAGAAAAAGGGGTGCAGAAAGTCCTGGGTTCAGCCAGGATAGGGTTAATTCTCACAAGAAGCATGAAGGGGACATAACCGGGCTGGCTGACTCAAAGTGGCCAAACAAATGACGTATTCAATATAATGTGATATCAAGCTTGGTTCTGAGAGGGGAGCTGGCTGGGGGGAAGGTAATCATGGCTCGGGAGCCTGCTGGGCATCAGGCGGTGACAGCTGCTCTGTGCATTCTGCTGTTTGTTTTGTATGTTCTTCTTATCAGTATTGTTGTTGTTTCTGTTTGTGTTGTTTTCTTTCTGTTAAACTGCCCTTATCCCGACTCACCAGTTTTGCCTATTTTCTTTCTGTTCTCCACCCCACCCCAGCAGAGGGAGAAGCGATAGAGCGATCGTGTGGTCCTTTGTTGCCGGCCACAGCCAAACCAAAAAATGACGTAAAGTTGTCAACTGAAGGTCCTGTTTTTCCTCTGGTTCCATAAACTTTTCAATAGTTTCCTTATATCTTCCTATGTTGTTTACATAAAAAACATAATTTTGAAGGAAGTACGTTTTTTCATTCCTAGATGAATAAACCATACTTATTGTTATTTCACATCTTTCTGCCCTCTGCTTTTTGATTCTACTAAAGCACCGCATGTGTTCCCACGTCTTTATTAGCTATCCAGAGAGGCTGTCATCATTAGGAAATGGGTCCTTCTATTACAACTCAAAATCACCATGGATAAGTGAACAGTTGAGTGAAATTCAAAGAAAACACACGGCACCATACAGTAATATTCTATGCATGATAACATTTACCACCAACAATCACATTTCAAGTTCAACCTTTCATTTATCTACATATGTGAATATACAAGTATACACACACAAATAGTCACATATAACTATATTCTGAATTCTTTCCTCTAATTCCTGAAATTATCTACAAGAACGTAAATTAGGATGCTAAAAGATATTTTACTTCTGAAAACAGATGCTGTGTTGGAGCATTTTTATAGGATCAATTTTAATGCAATTTTATTAGTCAGTCGCCAAGGGTAGCTGCTCCAGAACAGGTCTGATCCACAGCGGAGCAGCAGGTCTCAGTGCACAGGGCGTTTTCCTGAGGCAGGAGAATGCCAGGGCAGAGAAGAGACTTTCCAGGAGTCAGCAGCTCTTGCGAGAGACACTGAAGACTCCTGGGTGTTGCCAGAGCAGTGCCAACCACCCCCACACCTACAGCAAGCAGCGTGGTGAGCATGAGCAACCAGGAGCTCTGCCAACAGGGCAGGTGAAGAGGGCCTGGCATGTCAGCCAGGGCATGGCATGTCCATTGTGTGGTAGTTCGCAAGGCAGGGCACATAGGGAGGGCACCTCTTCGAAGGAGGGGCATTCCATGCCCGAGTGGAAGACCTGAAGTATGCGTAACCTAGCAACAGGACACAGCTCTGTGACTGTCTGCACAGGTCAAGAGCATTCATCCTACCTGACCCTCAAGACAGAATGGTGGGCACTTGTCTGAGAGCAAAGGCTGCAGCTTTGGGTCAGGTGTCTGCACCATCTACCCCAACAGTGCCCGATGCCTCCATCCAGACAGAGCTGCTGAAGGGATAAGTTGCACTTCAGACCTCAGACTGCAGAAAGTGCCTAGACCTTTCTCCTGGGGCAAAGACAGGGAGCAGACCTGCCTGCAAAGGATGCGCCCAAGTGGAGGACCTCCTACAGCAGCTGGCTGAGCTGCAGGAGGCAGTGAGAAGGCTGAAAAACATAAGGAAGGCTGAGAAGGAGATAGATAGCCAGTTTCAAGCACAGTCTGCAGTGGGCTCACCGCCCACAGCCAAACAGCTAAAAACTCCTCCACTGGCACAAATGGAAGGGAAGGGGGCCAATAATGCAGACAAATGGAAGCTTGCAACGGCAAAGACCATCAGGAGGAAGAGACTTGCCCTTGCAGAACCACTTCGCCTCTCTGCAGACTGAAGAGGAAAAGCCCATTACATCAGGAGAGACATTGGAGCTGTGTAAAGCAGCCCGATATGCTCCACAGATTAAAACTAGCACAACTAAGAAAAAGCAACGAGTGATAGTTGTAGGCGACTCTTCTGCAGGGTACAGAGGCACCCATTTTCTGACCTGACACACTGTCTAGAGACGTGTGCTGCTTACCAGGGGCTCGTATCAGGGATGTTACCAAAAGAATACCAAGGCTTGTACTGTCCACTGACTACTATCTGCTGCTGTTTTTTCATGTGGGCACCAATGATACAGTAAGGAGCAGTCTGAGGGCCCTTTCTACAGTGGCAAAACCGCAGTGGTGTGGTGGCAAAAACACTGACAGAGAGAGAGATGAGACCCCAGCACAACCCCTGGGCGGGAAAGAGAGTTGCCAACGAGCGGCAGCTCTGACTCAGCGGGGGCGGAGTCGAGCGTGACAGCTGCCAAAGCCCCTCACGGATAAGAGCAGCCCCCAGGGAGCGCAGGCGAACAGAGCCGGCAAACGGAGGTGGCGCAGCAGTTTCCGCGGCAGTTCACACAGGCAGGGCGAGCAGGGAAGGCGACAGCCAGGGTGCAGCCCCCCCTCCTGGCTACTCAAGTAGTGGGCACCGCCTATCCAGGAGATATTCTAGCCATGGTTACCACCCGTGGGAAAGCTGTTGCTAGAAGGAGTGTGGGGACCCAGACGGAGGCCCCACACAGGGACACAGGTGTCCAGGTCTCTGGCTGCATGGAGTGCCTGAGCCTGGCACTCGTACCGGAGGACAGCAGAGACAACGTCTGTTTTCGATGCGACCAGGTGAATGACCTGCTCGGCCTGGTGGCAGAGCTGAAGGAGGAAGTGGAGAGGTTAAGGAGCATCCAGGAGTGTGAGAGGGAGATCGACTGGTGGAGCTGCACCCTGCCGTCCCTGAGGCCAAGGCAGCAGGAGGCAGCTCCACAAAAAGCAGAGAACCCCCTACCCTCTTGCCACTGAGCAGAAAGAGGGGGCCTAAGAGATGGGGGGGAATGGAAATGGGACCCTTCTCGGGGTGGCAAGCGAATCCCCTCCTGGCCTCCCTTACATGTCCAGTTGTCCTAAAGCAACAGATACGGTGCTCTGGAATGTGAGGGACCAACCAAAGAGGATGTGGGTGAAGGTGAAGCTCCATCCAGGGGATTGCCTAGGATGGGTCAGTCAGCCCCAAGAATTACGACTGCCTCGGCTAAGAAAAAAAGGAGGGTCATTGTCATAGGCAATTCCCTTATGAGGAGAACAGAGGGCCTGATCTGCCGACCGGACCCATCCCACAGGGAAGTCTGCTCTCTCCCTGGGGCCCGGGTTAGGGATGTTGCGAAGAAACTCTCTGGTCTGGTGCGGTCTTCTGATTATTACCCCTTCTTGGTAATGCAGGTTGCCGGGAATGAGACTGGACAGAGAAGTCCCAAGGCCATCAAAAGGGGCTTCAGGGCACTGGGGCGACTGGTTGAGGGATCAGGGGCACAAGTGGTGTTTTCCTCAATCCCATCAGTGGCACGGAAAAGCACTGAAAGGGGCAGGAAAACTCTCCTGATTAACAGATGGTTCAGGGACTGGTGCCATCAGTCTAATTTTGGCTTCTTTGATCATGAGGAGGTGTACACAGCACCGGGCCTGCTGGCGACAGACAGATTGCAGCTATCTCAAAGGGGAAAAAGGATTCTTGGCCACGAGCTGGCAGGGCTCATTGAGAGGGCTTTAAAGTAGGTTCGAAGGGGGAAGGGGTCATAGCCCAGCTCACTAGGGATGAGCCAAGGCTTGGCGTGCCAGGGTCAGGGGTGAGACTGACAGCCCAGATCAAGTGCGTCTATACCAACGCACGTAGCATGGGCAATAAATAGGAGGAGCTGGAAGCCATTATACAGCAGGATGGCTACAACATGGTCACCATCACAGAAACATGGTGGGACAGCTCGCATGACTGGCTTGCTGTCATGGATGGCTACAGACTCTTTAGGAAAGACAGACAAACAAGGAGAGGTGGTGGACTTGCTCTGTATGTGAGGGAGTAACTGGAATGCATTGAGCTTGGCATGGGGGCAAATGAGTAACGAGTTGAGAGCTTATGGGTTAGAATTAAGGGAC
>Ga0065711_1029286_pt1 | contig 36797 bp, 15 predicted proteins | sample Hoacrofraction12_FD_59098 | JGI IMG/M metagenome (GOLD analysis project Ga0065711, IMG submission 59098) | Hoatzin crop microbial communities from Cojedes, Venezuela - Epithelial fraction 12 v2 (version 2) | ecosystem: Host-associated > Birds > Digestive system > Esophagus > Crop | place... | reverse complement strand
GCGGGGGTGCCCGGCTTCGCGGGTCTGCCTGAGGGCCGCGGCCTTTGCCGGCACCCTCGGGGCGGCGGGTCCGCGCCAGCCTGGGAAGGGCGAGCGATGCCTGCGGAAAAAAAAAAAAAACAACCCGGAAAACCGCCCCGGTTTCGTCTGCTGTCAGAAGCCATCGCCCCCGAGGAGAGGAGCGAGGGTGACAGCACGGAGGTGCGGCGGGAGGAGCTGCCGAGGGCCCCGGTGAGAGTGCTGGGCTTTGGGGGTTGTGGGGGGCGGCGGAGCCCTGGGGGGGGAACGCGCCGGGCCTGCAGCTCCCCCTCATCGGGGGCCTTCAGTAGCCGTGGAGCTAGAGGAGGTGTGGTGATCAGTTCCTGTAAATATTGCTTATTACGCTGCCAGGCGCTGTCCCAGGGTGCTGTTGGATGTGGACAGATCTGTGGCCAGAAGGGCTTGTGGCAGGAATTTACTGCTTCTGTGGTGTTTGCAGTAACGCGACTGGGCGAGGGTTGTTGTTTCTCACTCGTACTGAGCCAAGTCCCAGTCTTGAAGTCGTTGCTTTGGGGAATAAATTGCTTGATGTCACGTGAAATGCGTGTGTGGAGGAGGGTTGTCTGCGTGAAAGACCACAAAATGGCGCATGGGCAAAGTGAACTTGTGCGAGGATTGTCCTGTTAGGCAGTGGTCAGTAAGCAGTTTTTGAAGACTGTAGGACAGAAGGAAAGCCTCACAAACTTCCGTAAATGCACAGCAGAAGAAAACATTCTGGAAACCTGGAAGACACTGCTTGGCATTCACTGGATATTTTGATGCCTTGTGCTAAAGTAGGGTTGGCACCCCAGAAACGTGAGGGAGCCAGGAAAGAGGCATGGAGAGTGACTCCATTAGCGAGGTGAGAGGGGGATATGGCAACACATGCGAGCCAAATATGACACTGGTGCGAAGGTGTGGGCTGAGCAGGCTGAGCTCTGAAAGAACTTCAGAGCCGGCAGGCTACTTGCAGGCAGAAATTGTAGTACGTGGGCAACGCTTCATGGAAAAACCATGCTGTGGCAGGATGTGATTCAGAGGAACTGGCACAGCTATGCAGGGATTTATAACCTTTCGTACTACTGAACTATAATCGTGTTGAATTGTATGATAGGAGTTTACTCTGCTCCTGCATGTGCGAGCTCTGGAAATTTGTTAGTTCCTTAATTTTCACACCCACTAAAAAAGATTTAAAATACTTACATTTTTAGGAAGGGAATAAGGAAGAGGGTGTATAATGGCATTGCTGGCTTGGCTTACTGTACCCAGCACTGTACTTTCATCATTTCTTGCGCAGTTATTATCTTTGGGTTTTGATATGTTATTATATAAATATTCATCAAATACAAAAGCACACTGACCCAGAACAATGGCAATCGGCATCTCCTGGAGGAGGACTGGAGGCAGGGTGCCACATTATCTTGGGATTTCCTTGAATGGTTGCATTTAATTCCTGAGATTGCTAAAGGAGCTGAATAGCTCCAGGCGCAGGGGGGTACAGGAGCAGAATCTGTTCTTCTGCTAGTTCTTATGCCAGCAGGGCAAAGGTCTGAATAAATGAGCACTTGAGAAATGTCTGAACTAAGGAGGCTTGCCCCACTGAGAGATGCTGACCTGACTCTTCTTAAGCAATATAGCTTCGTGTTTCCAAGGGTGGAGGGGATAACCGCTCAGCAGGGGAGGAGGATGCTGCTGGGAAAGTTTGTCATGTTTTGCCCCTTTTTTCTCCTTTTTTTGCCTTTCAATAGCATGTCCTCCGGTGATCTGTCGCACAGGGTTAGGCAAATTGCGATCCTTAGTGCAAGCAAATCGAGCAGCTTTCCTGGCTTCTGCTCTCTGTGATCTCTTGTCTCGCAGTGATTTAGTCCGGCTGGCATTGTGACCTTGTGTGGGGCATTTGGCAAGTCTTCTGATGTTGATGGTTTGTGGATAAATTGCCCTTCTAGCATTGTTTTGGCAGAGGCAGTAGTTTTGGAGGAAAGCAATGGTGTTTGTAAAAGTTGCTCACTGGTGTTCACCCAAGCGATGAAGGCATACATAGCCCCTTCCCTTGGGGCTCTGCCAGCATACCCAGACCCACCACTGAAGTTCCTGCTGCTGCTTGGAGACTGTCAGTAGCTGCGAGGATATACCACATTCACGAGCTATTGCATTTGTTCCATCTTGCATCTACTACAAACATCTGCACCAGAATCCATATCAGAAATGGTAAACTTTACTGCAGTTCAGGGGCCACTGAATGAACTGCAGCCTCGACCATTGCAAGAACTTCTACTATTTAACTTGCTGAATCTAAATTCTGAGCAGTAACTTCTCCAGTGTCTCACTCCCATGCTCCTTCATAGCATATCCCCTCAGAAGCTGGACAGAGCTTTTCTCCTGAACCCCTTTACCCTTTCGTCTTCCAAGGAATGTTTGTACTATAATGGAATTTGCATTAAACTGAACGTGCAGTGGCTAGGACTCTCCCAGGGCCTTCCTCTCTGTTGAACCCATTTTTATTCATCCATCAAAAAGTATTAATTCTCCCTTTTGCATTGCTCTCTGCCTGGATTTTTTTTTTCATTATCTTTTAAAGCACTGAGGAACCCCATCCCCTTCTGCTCAAGCCACGAGATGATAAAGTTGTTTTTCCCTCCAGCTCTTTTCAATGCATCATTTAGCAGACCTCCTCTAACATGTTCTGAAAAGCCTCTCTTATCCCAGGTGGAGGGTGGGGAGGAGGATCTGTAGGCTGGTGGGACTACGGAGTTGAAATCCATCTAGGCTTAAATAGCTCAAGGTCAGCTCAGGATGGAAAGGACAACAGCAGATTTCTGGAGACTTCATTCAATGAATTGTTGATTGGAAAAGCTCTTTCAGATCCCCATGGAGCAGAATCTGGAAGAAATGTGTTTTCCAAAAGGAGGACAGCGGGTTAGTTGTTAATGATTCCAATAAAGCAAGAGAAGGCACATTAGGAGGTTGGCCATAAGGGTAAAAAAGGAGGCTGGTGTATTGCTCATTAGTGATTTGCTAAAATTAACTCCATTACTGTGTTTGCTTTCATTGCAAACCTTCCATTTAATTGCAATTCCCACTGAACTGCGAAGAAGGGACCCTGCTTCGTGCTACAGGTTGTCAGTATCAGGAGAGAACCCAGAGCTGAGATGTGTGAACTGCAGTTTTAGGGACTGTCTCGGTGGTACAGTTTTGCCTGTTCAGCCTGGTTTTCCTATGCCAGCAACTTGGGAGGAAAGAGGGGATCTACTGTTGTTCCTTTCCAAAGGTATCACGTGTATCATTTCACAAGTATGGGCAGAAAGTTTGAATTAAAATAAAAAAAAACAGAGGACCTGATCCAAAGGGTGGTGAAGTCGGTGACAGCTGCACTATGGTTTTCTTTCAGTCTTGGATTAAGCCCAAACCCTACAAATGTAGTTTCTGTGAGAAAAAAGTGGGGGTTTTTACCTTTTTCCTCTCTGTATTCTTGCATTTCCTTTGATGTTCCTTTTCTCTTTCACAAGCTATTGATTCTCATCTTGTCTTTTATTTACTGCCAGTTCTCTCATTATGTCAGAAATCCTATACTGAAATGCTGTTCTGTTTTCTGCATATGCCGTTCTGTTTTCCGCATTTACAACCTTCAAATAAAGAAAAGGCTTTGCTGTTCTCTGTGAAGGTGGCTGCCAGTTGGCTAGTTAGTGTTTGAGTTTATAATGCAGAATGAAAAAAAGGAATAGCTGGAATGTTCTTCCAGCACTGGGAGGTATTTTGCTTTTGTCATACAGCTATCCAGTCCCTTCAGAAAATGATGACAAGGACAGTTTTGGCTAAAGACAGTAGGATACCTTGGGCAGCTTTTTTCTTTCCAGTGAAATCCATGAGGATTTCAGGAGTCTGTCTGCACTGTGAAGACAGGGAGAGAGTTAGCCCTCTGTTCTTAAGGGCTTCTCTGAAACCTCCGGGGGAGTCTGCTGCTCGTTTCAGCAAGTTCAGAAGAGAGAAGGGCGAAATTCCACATGCATAGATTTGAACTGCTGAGGTTTACTGCAAGCCTGCCATTCCCTTCAGCCTCCAGTTTATTCTCCTTTGCTGGTCACAGGTGAGTGTAGGTCCATGCGGTGGCAGCTTTTTCTGGGAACAGAAGCTGGTTTAGAAGGGAAGGCTGCAAGCAGCAAAGTAAAAGGAAAAAAAGGTGGTAACGCTTTGATGGAAGTAGGTCAATCTTTAATACTACGGCCTGTCTCTTTGGGCTCCTTAGGAACAGTTATAGCTACAGTTGGAGATGGAGATTGCACTACGAACTGAAAGCAGATGTTCTCTGAAGGCAGTTAGCTACTAGCAATAAAATGCTAAGTGTTTGGAAAATGTGGTAATTCAGCCAAGTGATTTTTATTTCTATACTTTGGTCACTGACCCTACAATGGCACTGAAAAATGAGAGTAGATTGTATTTGGGGAGAAAATGGAAGATGGCTGTCAAAAAAATAAATAAAATGAAGTGGCTAAGCCCATTTTAATTAAAACTCAGGGTGAAGTAGTTATCTCATTCTTGTAGATGATTCCAAAGCTCTGCTTCTCACTTCATGTCAATATTTTGTGTCTGTGGATCTGATGCAGATACAGTTAATTCATAGAGTGATACAAATATGAGGCTACTTCTGGTAACATGCTATGTAATTAGCAGAGCTGGCTGCCAGGAATTATGCTGCTGCTCTCACCAATTAGTGCTAACATGTGGGGTAGTCATAAATATAACATGAATTGTGGGAACTTGATTACCTGATTGTACAGGAATGTGCATGGGTAGTGTGGAGCTAGGCGAGCATTAGAAATGCCTTGCCAGATCTCTGCCATAGGTTCAGGAGGAGCATTGATCAATTGGTATAGCTCAGTAGGTAGAAAAACTGAGGAACAGAGCAGGAGGGAATGACCATAAGTGAGTCTTCCTTCTTTGCTTAGCCAGAGGTGGAAATATCGGAGTAAAAATACTCTGGTTTTAGCTCTAACCTTGTCAAACCATAGCTACCTGTTTTCAGTCATGAAAGCTCAGCTTATCTAGCTCGTGCCCTGAGATCACTGAGCATTTTCTCGCTGTGCTCCTAAGGCTCTGCAAATGAGCCACAAATGAGCTTCAAAACTAGAGCGTTGTTTGTGGCAAGTGGATACAGGGTGCGTGGGAGAGGTACGGCCAGGAATCGGCACTGGCTTGGTAGAGAGAGAGCTGCCACTGTAGAGGGGTACTGGAGCTTGCTGTGTTTTTTCTAACTGTGCAACGGGTTTGCTTTGCTGTGCATTGGTTTCCCTAGGAAAAAAACAGTAATAAATGGAGCTGTGTAAATAATCAGTGTTTATACTCTGCAACGTGCTGAAAAGCAGAAAGCATACTTTGGGGGAAAGAAGTATTTGTTACTTTCCCAGGGGGTGGAGGGAAAATGAAGAAGGAAGTATGTGTTTCAGGTTGAATGAAATATTGATTTGTTTTGGAGGAAGAGAGAGGGAGGTTATCCATTCTGTTACAATTTGGCATATTTTTAAAATAAAAGGTCTTGGTGATGGAAAAAACAAATGGGTTACTTTAAAAAAGAAAAATGCCGAAAATATGTTTCAGTTTTTCTGGTTTGTTTTCTTTGGTTGAAAGAATTTCTAAGTTTGTGTCACGTATGTTAGTCCCTAGTCCCTCTGTATATATCTGTCAATGAAGCCTTTACTAGAACCACCTCCCCTTGCCTGTTAAGAACATTTTCTCCAAGGGGCAGTGGTTATTTAGTGCCAGCAGAGGCTATTTAGTTCTGTGTGTATGCACAGTGAAGAGACACTGAGGTTTCAGAGCGCTGGCACAAACTGAGCCAGAATCAAAAGATATAAACAATATCTATCCCTACTGCATTTATCCCTGTGAGACCTGATAGCTGCTGGAGCTGACAATGTCTGTATTGTTATTAATGCTGAAGGGAACTCTGTTATGTTGTTATGCAGGTCCAGATAGTGTATGTTCTTTGTTCTTTCTGGGTGCTGCTCTTGAAGGACAAGTAGTTTTTGAAGCAGACCAAGGTTAGATCTGGAGACCTTTACTAATATTTTTTCCTTTTTTCCCCGCCTTGCCCCCTCCTCCTCCATTTTTTTTTTCGCATTGGTTCTGTGTTGGAGACATGTAGTGGGTTGAGCAAATCTCTGCGTAGTTCTTTCTCAGCTGGGGAAGGATAAGCATGGGGCCCACACGTGTCAGGAGCGTGAGATTGGCTGGAAGATACCATAGATTAGCTAAGACACTTGGAATTGTTTTCAGCAGTACTCAGGCACCCAGGGAGAGCAGGAAGAAAAGCACACCTTGGCTTTAAGTGGGGATCCTGTGCTGCTAATAAAACGCAAGGGACCTAAATCGGAGGTGGATAAATGAACTGTGAAGTCCTGCGGTCAGTAAGTAGGGGGAGTAGGCGGAAGCAACTGCGTTAAGTTCAGTTGCATCTCTGCGTGTTTGCCTATATGGATGAAATGGAGCGGGGGGATGGTGAAGGCAGTGGATTGCAGGCAGGATGGATGCAAATACAGGAATACAGTGGAACAATGTATTTGTTCATGATTAGGCCTGGCAGTGTTCTGCATGAAGCCTGGCAGAGAGACAGGACATGTAAGGTCCAATTATTGGCAAATATTGATGGAGGAAGAGTAAGGAACTGTCAGCTCTCAACCTCACTGATGGATACTGCTGACTGTTCACTGGTCAGCGTCTGGAGTTGGAGGAGACCGCGGCACTGCCACGGCACGCTAGCATTTTATGGCCTCTTAAGTATGTGGGGAGCTGAGGCTGTCCTGTGATGCTCTGGGTAGAGAAAATAAAATGAGGCAGTTAGGAGAAAGTAACAAGTACTCATGGCCAAGCTTGTAATTTACAGCTTTCTGTAAATTTGCTACTACCTTATTTAATGGAAAGGAGGAAAATGAAGTAAGCAGATGGTTTAAAAGCAAAACCAAAAAACGGTGTCACCTTTAATAACTGCAGGTGAAAAGGGCAACGAAAGAGTGACCAGCAGCTTCTTAGCTTTTCCTAACCTAGAGCCGGGTGCTCTCCAGCCCAGCTCAACCAACAAACGGCTTATGCTTCTTGCTGCTAGTTTGCTGGTAGCTTTAGCTCTCTGAGTGTTACTGCAAATAAATGCCTGAAGTCCAGAGCCAATTAAAAAAAAAAGTGATGCAAAGACAAAGGTAGAATAATGGAAAGGAAGGAATGGGCCCTGGCAAAGAGAATTAACAGTGCACCAGGCTGGTCTGCAGTGATCTCTGAGCACTGCTTTGTGAGAAAGCGAGTGGAATAGAGCCTGTGCAGAGCGGGAAGGGTGATTATGTGTTATGTGGAAGTGGTAGGACAGAGGGATGAGCATAAGGAGGCAAATGCAGCTGGGGGAGCTGTACAGGGTCAGCATACAGAGAATGAAGATAAACATTCAGGGAGAGAGTGATATGGAAAGTGAATATATAACTCTGATTAGTAAGAAGGCTTTGGAGGGATATTTTAACAAGGCCTGAATATCTCTGCGTGTTGGGGCCGAGCCTGCATTCTTTCACTTTCAGATTGCAGCAGGAAGTAAAAGTTGGTGCCATTCTATGCCCCAGAGTGAAGTGAGTCAGGAGGTGGTGCTCACGTCCCCCAAAAGATTAGTTCTTCTAAGCGTTGTGGGTTTCAGCTTCAGGGTTAAATAAGCCTGGTGCAGTCTTATGTCACTATGGAGATGACTGCTGAAGGGCAGGATTGGGTCAGAAAGGTGGCAGCGGAAAGCAAAGAGCTGCTGTGACAGGTCCTGGCTAAAAAGAGGCTGTAAGACTCAAGCCTGGCATTTCCTGTCTTTGTTGCTGGTTTAAACAAATGCAGCTTGTGTGGGTGACCAGTCCAGCCAGCAGGAAAATGGTTCGAAGAGAGCGGTGTGCTGCGCTGAAGGACAGTTACCTAAGCATCAGCAGAGGAACTAATCCAGCCCCTCTGGTATCAACTGGCTTTGATGTGGTTCTGAAATCAGCTCTTGCTGGGTCTCTGAAGCAAGACATTGCTTCAGCAGTGCAAACTGCTGCTCCCTGCAGAAAATTAATAAGGACACTTTGGATTCCGCCCTGCATCTGACCTAAGCAGCTAAATAGGTTACACAAAGTTTTAAGAATTGCCCCAGTTTTCCTTTTAATAGGCAATTTTTCTGCTTAATTTGCAGAACAAGCAAAAAGCTATTATGTAAAATTTATCAGCAGCAATTGACTCTCATTAGAGATTGGGAGCAGGAGGCTTTGTCGTCAGGGAGAAAGATCCTCCAAATTTTCATTTACCAGCCTTGGTTTCCCAGTGTTTATGCTGACCTGTGCCCTGAACAAATTCAGACACTGAGCCATCAACATTTCTTTCCTATTCTCACAAGAGCTGTTCTCACCTTTCTTCCGTCTGGTTTTAGAAGTCCTTAAGCAGTCAGTAACCAGTTCTGTTTGAAAAGCACAAGATCCAGGCTGAATGAAGTGCCTGTAAATTGCAGTGCTGTTATTACAGAGTTTGAGCAGTGAATCTTACTGTGTTGAGCAAACTCAACTCTAGTAGAACTATTTTGTTCAAGAGTGTTAGAGTGCAGTTGTGTGCAGAGCTCCTTGCTGGGCCAGCGAGTTGGGCCATAGGTGTCTGATTGTGCCTGTGGGACATAGGCAAGGTCAACCTTTGCGTGCCACGTGGCACTGGGTCTGGAAACTCGTTCCTGAGACTAATATCTTTGCCAGAAGTGGTGTAGTTACCGATACCCACAAGGCTGCCTTTTCTTACCGCTCTTTTCTCCTAAGTCCAGCTCTGGATAGGGCAGACATAGAAAGAGCTGCTGTCCGTATTTACTGGAGACCAGGACGCAGCGTGATCTGAAATTGCTCGTGTTTTCTTCATGCTGCAGCAGCGTCTTTTGGCGCCAGCTAAAGACAGCTGTGACTTGCATTTTGTAGGGGGACAGGTAAACTGTAATATGCCTTCCTATGAGAGACATAAGGGAAGTGGAAATTATTACTGTCATTGAAACATTCAGATGGGGATTTTTCCTTTCCTTTTCCCCCTACAGTAAATGTTAATTATACATGAAGGTTCACTACAGCAGAAGGGATTATAATTAATTTATATTTGAACTATAATAGATTTCACTACAAACTGCATTTCATTGCAACAAAGTGTATTATGACTGTTGTTTGCTGCCAGCAATTTACATAAACCAACCACAAAGCATTGCATTCATTAATCCTACATTAAGGACAGCAGCAGGCAGATAAAACTATGAAAAAAAATTAAGAAGTCTGTTTAACTGGTGAACAGAGACTTTGTACTTATTGCACAACCTATGTAATCTAACCTGAGAAATGCAGAGAGGAGTGCATTGGACTACGTGAATTTGTAAGGTAACATCTGGATCCAAATCCATGTCTGAACTTGCCTAGAAAGGAGAATTTATCTGTGTGCTCTATGTCTACTTTAAACTGCAAAAAAAATTAAGATTTCATCTGAAAGGAGAAGAACCCTTTGTTCTTCTCAGTGCTCTAAGTCACACGCCAAAGCAATATGAGGACAGTAGTAACCTAGCGGACAGGCAAGCAGCTTTTTCTTCTTGACCTGATGGAAAATCATTTACTTTCCTGTGCTTCCCTCCCCTCTTCCAACGCTACCTACCTAGTTTTACGGCACAGGAGTTGCTCCAAGGCAGGGATTATATTCACAAAGGTAGACTGGAGCAGCTTCCAAAGCAGCATTCCTGTCATAGTCTAAGTATTAAACCAAACATACAGTACATTAAAAGTATAAGATGGCAAGCTGATAACTTTTAATTGGCGCTTCCTCATTTATTACTGCTAACACGCTAACCTCACAGCTCTTGCTCCTTGTCATCTTTTTGTGATGTCTCAGTGATATCAAGTCTCAGACCTTGGTTTCTTTGCCATCAGGCGTACACTGACGCCTTACAGCCATTCACTAGGGAGTGTGCCAGACTCTGCTGATGCTGTTGCACTGCATGCTGTCGCCTTCTGTCTCTGAACATAATATAACAAGCTTTCGTCCATAGACAGGAGCTTCATCTCTGATGACCCAATCTCAGAATGTAGAAAAGGGCAAGACGGCTTGTCAGGGACTTCAACAAACAGCTCGACAGCTGTTGTAAACAGCTGAGATGAAAGGTCAGAGCCAGCCCTCCTTTGCCACTGACGAGTGTTTGCTCTCCTGCACTGCCAAGGTTTGGCCAAGCAACATGAAATGCAGCGCAAAGGGCCAGGGGAGAGAAGAGTTGGGAACAAGCAACACAAATAATGTCAGTTTGCCCAACAAAGAAGAGAATTTGGATTTTGGAATTGTGGCCAGACTTTGCAAAAGGCTGAGGCTGTCTCTCAAAACAATGAAAACTCTTTCCAGAGAAAGGATTGATGGCTGTTTCAATTAATGGCCAGGTCACTGATTATCCCTTTGTCATTTATTTTTACAAAGTGCCTTGGGATTTGTTTGGTTGCTAGAACCAGCTCTCTGCAGGATGCCCACCTCTTTTCCTGCTTCTTTTGGAAGCATTACACAACAGCTTTGCCTGGGAACACAGGGCATGAATGCAGCTTCTGCCATCTTCTTGGGAGCTTGGTTGCCATCTCCTCAGGCCAGGCACTCTATCCTTTTTGGGTAACCGGTGCATGACTGGTAAAAAGGAGTTTTACTGTCTGTCGTTGCTGTACCGCTGTAGAGCAGCGTGTATACGTGTGGTTGACCCTAGTGTGGTATGACTGGGAGTAGCACTGCTTGCGCTGTACTGGTAGCTTGCCATAGGAACCAGTAAGGGGCTCTGGAGATGCAAGTCACCCTCACCTAGAGGAGCTCGGATGATTGAGGGAGTTACGTATCAGCACTTCTGTCTTCCACAGAGGGCTATTAAAAGCCATGCTGATGCTGCAGCTGGGATCTGTGTATGCAGCACATCTGGATGTACTTGAGCTATCTTTATGGTAGAGAGCTTGGGCACCAAAAAAACAAAACTGCAGCAGGACAGCCCTCAGTTTAGTCAGCACAAGCCTGACTGAGACCCTGGAAAATTAGCTGCTAGCTGAAATGCTATTGTCTTTAGCTCCTGTGCTCTTCACTCTACCTAGATGAAGCAAGCTTGTGTCGCTGTCTGAGCACACTCTCTACAATGGGGCATTACTTGCCCAATTTGCACTTTCTTTGCTTTCTGGCTATTTCATGGCTGTGCTGAAGGCACTCATGGCCACTTCAATGAAGTCTGTTTTGCTTCCAAGAGCTTTCTTACACAATTCATGCTTATACTCTAGCTGTAAAATTAACAGACTGTTTTATTACACAGGTTTTATTATTCAGGAGGACCCACCCAAAGGCTAGGAGCAGTTTTAATCCCAGCAGAATGATGCCTGGGCTGTAAAACGGTTTTGCTACTAGGATTTTGTTGGAGTTGTTTGCTGAGAAAGGGAGAGGAGTCCTGAACAGGCTACTGAGGTTCATTCGACACGAGAAAATACAGCATAGGGTGTCCTAATTTTGGAGCAGCACGGAGCAACAATGAAGCTAGTCCCTTTCCAGGAGATGCTGTGGGAAATAGAGAAATGGGGCTCTGGTGGCAGCACTGCAATACCTACCAGACTGAGCAGCAGCCACTGCGGGGAGTGTTGTGACACTGTGTTTATTAAAGACCTGGCACCACTTCCTTCCCACACACCCTACAGTGTGAATCACGGTGTGGTGAAAAATACTCAAAGAAACCACTTTTCCTGTGCTGTCTAATATGTATATTGTCCTAAAATGAAAATTGCTGTAGTGTGAGGTGGGGGGGTCAGAAATGGCTCCCAGAAATTCCTTCTGTCCTGCAGTGAGACAGAAGTGACAGTCCCACAGTAGCAGGTTGAGTGGAGGCGAGTTGTCTGTCCCCTGACTCGCCTCTGACTCAGTCTCTGAGATAAAAGACCATTTCCAGAACGCACTCACGGTGAAAATATTTCAGTTTGCTGCTGCTTTGCAGTTGCCAGTCTCACTAATTTCTACTCTGATGTCACCAGCAGTGGCCCCATTAATGTTATTTATAGTGTTTGTGCCGTGGGCTTTGGTTGTGCTCAAGGCTCTGTTGCTGGTCTGCAAGGAAGGAAAGGGCAGTTCTAACACTTTCAGTGACATTTCAGCCTGGAGTGTATTCCAGGTTCTTCATGTCACACCTGGGCTGCCTGGATCTGCCCCATACTCCTGTCTGTACCTTGATTTGCTCCAGCAAACTGAGCCATCCTGGGGCTTATTTTAATTATTTAGAACTTAGTCTAAAAAAATGCAGTAAGTCATGAGACCAAGCAAATCCGATAAAGATGCTTCAGGGGAAGGCAGTCTGCAAAGCCAGATGCAAATGCAGCCAACCAGAAACCAAAAATATATTAGTACTGAGAAAGCAGGCATTTATTCTCCTATCAGAGTCGCAGAATTTTCTGTGTGTATGACTTCAGTGCTGCTTCAGGACAGCCAGGCATCCGTTTTGGGCTGAAGATGAGTAGAGCCATGGTTGCTTCAAAGCCCGTGTCTTTGCCTGCATGTCACCCATGAACTGCAATTAATTGATGCATTGAATAATGCCAGTCTATGTGAGAAGGGCCTTTGCAGCTGCTAACCTGAAGTGTTGAAAAATCAGGAGTCAGGTTTTTTATCTGATCCTGCTAATCCTAAAATTAAAAAAAGATGAAGAAGCAGCCAGAGCTTCAGTATTTACCTGCAGACGTTTCAATCTCCAGAGTTTGTGTCTGTAAGCTATTCTGACTGAAAGCTGAACTTCTCGGGTAATCTAATGACTCTGGGAGCTAAGGCTTTTTACAAAAAGCACCAGAGATTGTCAGAGGCAGTACATCTGTAGGCAATGAAACTCTGCAGTCAAAAAGTGTGTCCCAGAAGAGCTATTTCAGCACTTAAGCTGATCTCCAGTATGAAGTGTGCACTGATGTCAACGTATAGGAGAGAGACTTGGGCAGATAAAAGATGTCTACGGAACAGGCTCCTGTATCTTTAAGACATCCCATAAACCACATGGCCTGGAATCAGTCCCTGGGTGAAAAATTTTTTACTGTGAGCTTGTGCCCTGTTCCTTATGCATTTCACATTTTTCTGCAATATTTCAACTTGTAAGAAGCCACTCAATGTATTAATGATCAGGAAATAATAACGTTCTCAACCCAGGGCCAAGTATCCTCCGTCTCCCTGCCATCTCTAATAACAGTGTGTTTAATGGATGTGTGTGAGGTGGTCTCTTAGGAGCCCTCAGGGAAGCGCAGAGCTACACCAAAAGCACAGGTGCGCAGCTGTTGCTGGAGGATTTAAGACTCTTTCCGATTTTTCAGTGACTTTCCCAGTGACGTCAGTCTCTGTTACCTGCGGCAGGTTCTGTGGTGTTCCCTGTCTGTCCTGGGAGCTGATTTCTCCACTGGCACAAGGGTATCTTGTGCAAGTGCTGTGAGCCTCCTGTGGTAGAGACTGATGGCAAGCAGCAAGAACCCCATGGTTGTAGAGTCTCCCAGCAGTTGCCGTGCATGATGGAGGAGGCTGTCAATCAGCAGTCAGCAGCATCGGTGTTACGTTAAATCAAATATACCAGAGTGGCTGCCCATGCTTGTAAATTGCCACTGGGTATCAATTACAGTTTGCCAGATCACTCTCTAACAGCCTTGCTCCATACTGCCGTGGCTGTATTGTCCGTGCTGCGTGCCTTTTGTGGATTTAAAGGCAATGTATGGTATTGCCTCCCAACCCAAGAGAAATTCCATTTTGAGGGATACTTTGCAGAGTGATTGGTCACAACCATTAGACCTAACAGATGGCTTGTTCTGCCATCTAATTCATCTTTAGTTCTTTGAGAGACTGGCACTAAGGAAAGCACAATTGCTGGACTTGATCTAGGAATCACAGACTTAAAGCTGATGGCCTTTGTTAAGTGGTGTGAACATAATGGCCTCCACTAAGCATTAATCACTAGGAGACTTTGAACACAGGAACTTGGGCTATTTTTTGCAAGCCTGTCAACTGTGAGCTATATGTCTGTGGGCAAGTCTTGTCTTTTCCCTTTGGCCCAAAAAGTCCCCCAGCTGAACGAAGCACGTAATGATACTGAAGTGCCTCTGAAGACTAGGTCACTGATGAATTAATTCTTACTGCATTTTTTTTAGATTTTTGGATGCCAACTGCTATTATAGTGCAAAGTAGTATCGATTATCATCACGCATATATAATACAGTAAGTATTAATTCATTTCCTTATTGCTTCTCTTCTCTGACATGATCCTTGTTAGTTACCACAGGGGGCACGTTAATAAAACTGTCTATTTACATTGAATACTAAGGGAAGCATTATGCTAGGTACAATCCCACTGGCTGTCCTAGCAAAACCCATCCATTTGGCACAAGGCTCCAAGGCACCGTTCCAGCATGTCTCCTGAGCATCACACTGGGTTTCTGCAGTGATATACATTTGCTTTCTTTTTCTCCTGCTGCGTTTTGTAACTGCTAGTCTGACCTGGCATTGCTACCTGTCATACATAGAGAGAGGCTGCCTTTTTCCTGAGTAATCTCACAGTACTCATTTTATAGGTATATTGAAGATAATGGTCCCGCTTCCGAATGGGAGATGAGAGAGACAAAGACAGAGCTGCTGGCTTTTAACTCGCATGGAGAGTTTCAGATACTACTGCGATGAGGACCAGATATGAAGACAGAGTGCTGTCATGACTGGTAAGAGAGTGAGCAATGTAGCAACTTTGATATGAACAGTGACCTGCTCAACATTAAGCATATTGCATTATGTTGCAGGAATAAGGCCTAAGACCCAGAAGCACAAAGGTGACAAAGTGTTGCTGAACTCAGCAGCATTTGAACATCTAAATACCTTTGTAGATATGGGCATAAATGCTTTATTTAATCTGAATTAACATCCCTGAAAATGTGAAGCGTTAGCACAGTGGAACATCCTCTGTCTGCAGTTGTGTCTCTACTTTCCACTGTAACTGCCATTTTGTATTATGGGTTGCACATGTTGCCAGCCTTGCCCCAGGCAAGGTTAATGAATTGCATTTCCTGTGATCTGCCTGGCTTCAGAGAGCTGAACCATATCTTGTTGAAGGATCATCACCGGGAAACTATCGCAGGGCAATCTGGAGCCATCGGCTTTGATTGTCTCTCAGTAGTTGGCCAAAAACAGATTTGCAACACCGTAATGCCAGTGTGGCGGGTGTCTCAGTCGCTTCTCAGCCCAACACATGGCAAAGGGCTGAACAGAGCAGGGAAGACAAAAATTGGAAGTGGAGTGGCACAGGAGAGAGGGCAAGTCAGATGCTGCCAAGCTATAAAGCTCAGGGTCGCAGAGGGAGACCATTAATATGGATTTTTTCAGATAGTTTGTTTGCTCTTTCGTTTTGTTTCCAATATTTCCTGGTTCCTATCTCCTGTAAGAACAAAGTCAGCAGATCTGGGAAGCCTTCTCTCTTCTCATCACACCACTGTGTCTGAAATCTGGAGTGAAGCAGCAAACGGAGCAATTCCACCAACATTTCACCTACCTTATGCCAATTGTAGTGTGTATCACTTTGCCATCCTTCCCCATACAGAGAGGGAGAAGCGTTCTCATTTAATATTAATCGCCCCTCCATGGATCCAGGCTGCTTCTGACAGTGTATCAATTATTTAAACTTGTTTAAAAAATTTCGAGGATTAAAGAGATTAGTTTGTTGTTGATTTTGGTAATTCCTCCTTTTTTGCCATCTCTGAGGCTGAGTGCAGCACAGCTATTGAGTTCCTATTTTCTCAGACTTCACCCTATCAAGGGGCAAAATGGAAATTTGGTTTCCATATGTAAGTGCCAAGTTCATGTCTCAGTGGTAAGCACACCCACCGTCTGGGTATTAGTAAAACAAGTTTTAGTGGCATTGTTAGGTGAGCAATCACTTGTACCACTATACAGGGAATATTAATTGTATGTTTGTGTGTACAGTTAGGATCTTTCTGCAGAATTTTACATTATGAAAATAAATTTAAAAGAGACAACATTTGCAGTTTACTTCTGTGATTATTTGCATTTCTCAGCTACATGCAGTGACCACTCCTTTCCAGCAGACAGTCGAGGTGACTCCACTGTCAGATCAAAGAACCGTGCTACTGTCACAAATTTAAACAATGTCTAAAGATTATCTGTTGTCCCCTTTGTTAGCTGTGGAAGAACAGCTCACCTGCTCCAGCCTACAAGTTGAAATCTGCAACTGACACTTAAGAAAATCTAGAATAAAGGATTAAAAAGAATAATCAAAGAGCTTTAAACATCAAAAAACAAACAGGTCTATGAAATATACATGAAAACACACTAAAACCTCAGTCCTGGCATTATCTGTCTCCCACCCGATCATTAATTCATGGGTTTTTGCTACCAGAGCAGGTGAACTCTTTAAATGGGCTCTTTGACTGGGTCTTCCCTTTGCTAAGCAAGACTGCCTGAACAGTCCAGCTCATCGCTCTGACAGAAAGGAGTGTTTATGGCTTCCTGTGATATCCCATAAAAGTACCTTTGCCTTAATTAACTGGTCAGATAATCTTGCTTAACAAAGGGAAGGCGTAATGATATTCACATCTAAAAGCAAGTTTCTATAATTACAAATTAATCAGAAAAGACCCTCAGTAAGCTTTTCTCACTAAATATTCACTGTTAGAAAGAATCAGACAGCCCGTTATTTTTCTTCCCAACTGTTTCATGCTGCATGATAGACTTTATCAATCAGGCCCAGAAACCAATCTTCTCCCAGTCTCCGGCACAGTCGTCATCAATCACATCTGTGAGCAATGGCGCTAGAGCCTCATTGCAACCTTTCCTTTGCTAGCAAGCGTCACTGCTGGGAGAGGGAGGTGGAGATACACATTTCAAATATTGATCATTCGCTCCTGCAGTGAAAGGATGGTGGGAGGGGGAAAGAGAGAGAGATGGCATGTGTTAAAATGTTTTATTTTTGTTGTCAGTGTCTCTGACTAGAAACTGATAAGCCGCAGGAGCTGAGAGCACGGAGAGAGTCTGGCGTGAATGGTGTGTGTGAGGAAGGTCAGGAAGAGAGGAAAACAAAATGTCTTCTTGTTACTACCATTATTTGTATTGTAACGGTACTACCAAGCTCTGAGATTGCACGTTCTGTCTACGTACTGCCAAAACCTTTATAAAGGTCAGGATCATTATCTTAATTTTCCACATGGAGAAACTGAGGAAGGTTTAACTTGCACAAGGCACGTAGGCCCCAGACAGAGGTGAGAAAAGAGCTCGGTTTGCTCGAGACATAGAATAGCGCTCTGTCCCCAGGTTGCATTGCCTTCGCTTGCCTTTGTAGAAGAGGGTGAATCTGAGATCAGGGTCTCACTGGGCAGGGTATCGTACAAGCAATATAGGAAGAAAACAGATTTTTCAAATGTCCCTGCGTTCTTTCCATTTCCTGAGCTCTCTCCATCATTGTAGATCGTTGGCTGACATGTGGTTTTCCGTCTCATAGCTTTATTTTGTGCTTTGTGTATACACACAAGAAATGTGTTCCAGCTTCACATAGTTGCATTGGGAACCAGTGGGAACCCCAGAGAAGTGAGGTGCTTCTTGCTATGTATTTCACTTCCTAAGACCAAGGAAAGAAGAAAGGAAAAAAAAGCCCAAATGAAAAAAAATACTGATTTATTTTGTACATATATTTGACACTTCATTGATTTCACTTGGGTTGATCCTAATTTACACAGAAAGGTAAGGCTTAGTCTTCTGGGTCTAGTTTTCCACCAATTCATGCAAACTGCATGTCTGTAAATCATGCCTGTAATGTCTGCAAGGGCGACAGAGAACAGGGTCTGTTTCTTTCTTTTTTATGCCCTAGAACACTGTTGAGTCCCCTTCCAGCACTGTGGGAGTTTGCTCACTCAAGGTTTCGTTAAGCCAATTTTAGATGCTGAGAATTTAATCTCTGAGTGTTTCTAGTTGTCTGCATTAACTATTTGTAGAAATCAGGCTAAGGCTGCACAGCGAGTTGAAATGTTGCTCCTTGTCAGGTTTAAAGAGTTTGAGAATCGTGAAGCACAGATTAACCATCCGCAGCATCACCATGCTGTGGTCTGCGGCTGTCCCTGACCAGGCTGATGCAACCTGGTTCCATGGTACTATACCGGATGTTGTGCTAGGATTTCAGTTTTGCTTCAGGAACTTTCTGGAGAATGAATGAAGCCTGCAGCTAACCAGCTGCCTGTATTTGCAAAGTGTAAATGATAGACAGCTTGGAGCTTGAGTACAGGCTTTGGATGATGATATAGAGCCATAGGCTTCTGTCTTTGTCCCTCTGAATCACAGATGCTACGTTGGGCCAAAATAAATGGTTTGCATGCATACCTCTGTATTTAAGTTACATGTGTCACATGTCTTGAGCTGGAAATCCATCAAAAAGGGATTGATCTGTCTTTTCCACACTGAGCAGTCCTATGTGCAATACATAACCAAGATATTACATCAGGGTTTTTTTTTCCATTGGTCAAATATTTGACACTTCTTATCCAGCTGTTTGTTTCCCACCTGTGTTAGTGTGGTTTCCTGCTGATCTCAATTCTGCAAAACCACAGCAAAGCCCATCCCTTCTGTTGTTAGGCTTCTGAAGTGCAAAGAATGTGTATTTTGTCCGAAATCAGCTGTGGAATTAGTAGCTAAGGTGCACAGGCTTCCCAGTTCCTGCTTCCCCAGGTACCTGTGTACCATGCTGTCTGAATCACATCCCATTCTTTCGTCATCTGAGCAGAATAAGCTTTCTGTGGGACCAGTGAAAAGCAACATTAAGAATAAAGTGCCCAGGAAGGGAATGGATGGAGATACAATGGTAATTAAGCTGGCAAAGAAAGTTATGTGGTATCAAATCACCTCAGGTTTCCATGCTTTTCTGTCCTTTAGAAAAAAAATACTCTGGATGCCAGTTTACCCTAATTGGCTCTTCATTCTGGCAAGCCAGAGAGAAATCAGCTTCTTTTTCACTGCCTTTGTGTCCCTGCTTCCCGTCCTAACCTAGTGAAGTCTTCTGTGAAATTGTTTTCTCTGCAGAGACAGAGTTGCCTCGTCTCTTGTAATTCCACTAGAATAATCCTTGGCTTTGTGCTAGAAAAGCGCTGAGCGTAGTCACTGAAGGGAACGCTGGGGAAACATAGGCATCTGCACACATACACCTTAGTGCTGGGGGAATTCAGGCAACTCGGAAAACATGGAAGGTTTGCAAATATCTCTTTCTTTCCTTTAGTGCTTGCTCTGTGGTAAAGTAGAAAAGGCTCAGGGAGCAGCCAGCCAGGAGGGTGTGCCAAGTGAGCAGTAGTAAGGCACTGAAGGCAAATGCAGGGGAAACAAATGCTTTGTACAGGACCTCACCATATGAGGAGCAGGGTGGTTTGTGGGCGGTGCGGCAGTGCATGTAGAGAGCTGGGACTGCTTAGCATCAGAGCTGAACAGAGGGCCAGACCGTCAGCATCCTAACTGCCCTGGCCTTACTGCAATTAGTACAAGAGGTTTTGTCCCAGAGTGCTTATGATCTCAAATGATGAAGATAATAATCTAAGGCTTAACCTGTCTGTGTGCTACAAGAGGGAAAGACCTAGTCCTAATTATTAAGCCGAACAGAGGATCGTCATCAACGTCCTGTGACCGAGATAAGCATTGCCCTCGTTTTTACACAGAGATATGCAGAGGTAAAGCATGGTTCCTTTAACAGATCTTACGAGTCCCAACTCACCATCTGAAGCTGTAACCATGAGGTGCCAAACCAAAAGGAGGCATAGCTGTTAAATGTGTGTGATTTAAAGCCAGAAGGGAACACTGTGGTAGGCCTCCCTCATAGAATTGAGTAGTTCTTTTCCCTTGCTAGATAAATGATGACAATAACACTGAGCTTAACAATTCCTAGTTACACTTGAGAGCATCTCTTTCTGAGAGTTAGCCAATAGCGATTTTCAGATATTATCAACATAGCCTGCAGTTCCAGCCATTATCACACCAGAGACCTGGCAGAGGGTTCATTGCTCCCTCTGGAGACAGTAGGACTTCTTTCAAGTTTATTGTCACCGTGTCAGTATTGTGCCTCAGATTATCAGCCAGCATCCAAATGACAGTGCTGAGGAAGATGCTTGTCCCGTGGTCTGGTTGTTCAGTAGTTTTCTGTTATGATTCTCTTGTATTTGCTTCTGAATCCTGGCCATTGGCAGCAAGAAGATTTGAGGTAGATAGGCATTGCTCCAGTTAGTATGGCAGTGACCACGTTCATAACCTGGTTGTGACCCATGAGGCATTGGACTTGAAGTCTGATAGGTAGTTGAAAATTTTCTGTACTTGTACCAGCCAGAGTAGAATGAAATATGAAATCAATTTGTAGACATGGCTTTGACATGGTTCAAGACAGAAGGATGTGGAGCAAGAACCCGGGAATAGGGAGACAGCAATTGCCTTGTAATTACGGGGTCTGTCACTTACCATTTCTATGTGTTGGGTGTCCTAAAAGACAGACGTTGTCATTTGCACTATAGATATGCTAATTTGTCATGCCGACAGACAACAGAATCCCAGCTCATACAGCCATTGTAACTAATTAAACAGACAAACCAATCAACAGACATGGCAGATGAGGAATTTTAATGTGAAGTATTAAATATATAGAGTGACCTTGCGATGGTGCTTAGTATAATTTTGTTTAATATCAGCATCTTAGCAGGAAATTACCTTAAGAAGCACATAAAGCATGATGACAAGGCAGTAATGACAGTTTTGCCAGGGTTCCATAGCACCTTTCATCCAGAGGGATCCCAAAGCGTTTTATTGGCTGTTTAGATTCACTTCATGGAAATGAGAATAAGTTAAAATATAGCCTGGATGCCGGTGTGCTTGACCAGTGCTTGTTTTCTGCTGAGGTCAGTTCAGGCATTGAAGATTAACTTTTTCTTTCTTTGACCATCTATCTACTTGGTCTTTGTCTTGTTCATGGGAGGTGTACTGTACTACAATTAAAAGTAATACGAGGAAGTCTTTTGTACAACCCTCAATTTTTATTTTTAATCTAATTCCTTGTTTCCAAACAGCAGATGTGGTGTATCTTCTGTTCAAGGAATGGGATCCAATAGCATGAGGATTTACTTCTCAGCTTTTTTGCTTTAAATGCTGTGAACTGGGCAATCCATTTCCTGTCTGTCTCATTCGTAAAGCCATCTGGGTATATCAGCTGTGATGGATAATTTTGGTATTATGCCTTCTATCCTGGAAATGGAGCTTTCCCTTCCTTTTTAGATAAAAGCTGCTAATATTTGAGTCTCCATTCTAGTCATCCAGGCCATTAGACATAAGGCTCCCTGGCAGAATATTTGTGTCGTGAACATGTGACATTGCTCATTGCTTCACTAGCCCAGACCATAAATATTGTGGAGCCAGAGCAAGAAATGAGAAGGGGGATTTACAGTGCATAGCATGGTATGGCTTGTAGGCTAGGTTCATCCCTGGGTTAGTGCTGTTCAATTTGGAGGAATTATCCCAAGCAGTGAATCTGCTCCAATGGCAGACATGCAAGGCTGGAATTTCAGCTCTGTTTTTTTAACTCATTCTTGTCCAAAATACATAGAAGAAGGCTTAGCACATGGTGCTGCGGATTTACACTGAGCTTGGCTAATCCATTGCAGAGCCTGGGGAGAATTTTGAGACTGGGATTTGACTTCAACTCAGGTGCTATCGAGCTTCTAAAGCTATGTAACTTCCAGAGGGATTCAGGTAACGGCTAGGATGAGAACATTGTCAAAGCTGATACGAAAAGGATTTGCAAAGGTAAAGGCTGAGGGAAACTGAGGAAAGATCCCCACAAAGTTTGGTGAGTGGACAGATTAATTTCTTTGTTGAGAAATTCAAGATAAGTTATTTTAAAAAAAGTTATGCTTCAACTTGTAAACCTCTTTGAAATTTAAGTGAACTTTAAAAACTCAGTTTGTTATTAGGTAGCTCAACAAAATGCTCTCTGAGCACTTGGAGCAGTCAGACAGCCAACACTTGTATGAGGCATGGGGACTAGGAATAGAAAATAGTTTTGGCAATACTGCAAGTCATTGCATCCTGCAGCAGAGAATCTTGCTTGACTGAGGGAGTAATGAAACTGGAAGGGGTTAAACGTTCAAACTTTCTAATCAGCCAAGGGTTCAGAACAAATAGTTTGATGTATGATCTGCTTTCCCTTTTTAGTAAACTTTTAATTTCTTTATGGTCGTTCTTACAATCTTCCTGTGCACATAAAAAGCAGTAAAAGCATTTAAGGTCTGTGAGTGTTTTTTATACAGCATGAAAGGTATTCACGTATACAGTAGCTGTGCAGTGAGCTCCCAGTAGAATCCCAGGCTACATGGAATTTACCCACTAGATTTCGTTTTGAAGAACATTAGTTTGTATGGAAATCACTGAAATTTATCAGATTGTCAGTTTTGCTTGTTTAGAAGAAGATTAAATGTTATGATGTTTGCAATGCCTGCTAATTTGGACATACAATCTTATAGTAACAAACAAACACATACACACACCTCCCCCAGTAATATGAAACCATGTGCACTTAAAATTGGGGCTTCTTGAAATCGAAATTCAAGTGCAGCCCTTGCCAAAGGAGGTGTATGGAACAGGGAGTGAGAAGAAAATGACAGCTATCATATCTGTCTGAATACCTCTGTGGCCTCTGTTACCATAGCATCTCAGCTCTTCTGAATCGCTAGCCAATTTTGACTGCGCAACCCTCCTGTCCAGGGTAGAAGCAGTTCCACTACTTTAAATTCATTCTTCCTATGGAGAGTTAAATGGAGAGGAGGGGAGAGAGGGAGCTTTGGAGAGGCCAAATAAATCAACACCATTTACAAAAAGGTTGAAAATTAAAAGAGAGGGAGGGGAAAGAGGCAAGTGCTAACAGTAAAATGAAATTTGAAGAAGTACCATGATAAAAATGATACAGTGTCCAGGCAGCCCAGTCCCCAACCTTGAAAACCCCATGAGAAAAACATAGCTCAATGAAGATGGATTCTTTCAGTTAACCTTGATCACAGCAACATCTTCGCAGGTCAGACAATTACTTTCTCATTTTCCCGCTCTCAAGTGGGTTCCTGAATATCTCTGCATGTGGATGAGTAGATTGGATTGGCTTAGGCTGAACTGAACTGGCAGACAGATTCCCTGAATCTAGGAATGTCATGCAGTATTGTTCTTTTTCAATAAGAATATAACAAGGAAATAATCCTGCCTGAAACAAAGAGACCTGAATGTGTTGCCATCAGGCTGTTTTTTAGCCGTTGACCAGGCTGAAATTGCTGCACTGCAGTAGAAGTGCCTGGGAAAATTATGAGGACTTCAGCAAAACTGCAAAAGCTATAGGAGCAAGTTGCTTGTGAGTGCCTGCTGCATTCCCATCTGAAAGGATTCATGCACCTTCCTTCACTGTAGCTTAGCCCTGACTGTGCTTCCGGCTCCACGCTGCAACTATGGAAACACTCATCTTCCCCTTGTCCACTTTCTATTTGGCAGTAGAGTTCTTCTGACTGTGAGGCTGGATGCTTAGGTTCTTAGTTAGGAAAGGTCCTCCATGGGGGCTGTTGGATGCTAGATAAAATCAATAGCTCTGTGCATTTTCATGTCACTGATGTCACCAAACTGGTGCAGTGAGGCTGTCGTACACCCGTGCGTTAGGGATGGTGCTCCATCACTAAGCATATACAAACCGCAAGGATACGCAAGGAAAGTGCTCTACAAGGCAGTGCACCCTCCTTCTCTCTCCAAGCCATCAAGTCGCTTCCAAAAGCCTAGTGATTTAGCCCAGGGAAAACAGCGAAATCTCAGAATGTCCTGCCACTTCTCACATCCCCAGGCAAAGAAGATATGGAGGATAATGGAGTGTCATGTTTGTCTAACGGACTTATGGACTTATTACTACTTACCAATTAAATTTCATCAGCAGAAGTAAGCAAAAATTGATAAGGAGATAGCTAACAGAACACTGCAGCCTGATGTTTATTGATAATCCTTGCCCACTGGATACTTTTGGTCCTGAGGCAAACACGAGAGCTGGAATGTCCTTAGGCAATTGCTTTTAGGCAGACCCACAGCAGCTTACTGAGGTATAAAGATTCTTAGCTACTCTGAACACTGAGCGTTCTTTTAGGATAATAAGGTGAACTGGTCAGACCTTGCAGGTCACGGATCCGTCACAGGTCCTTATGTTTCACTGAACTGGCTTTCAAAGGGGATCAGTTGTTCAGGTCTCAGAAAATGAGATGGTTCCTTGCCACAGGAAAAACAAATAAGCAAAAAACTGGTGTATCACCAGCGTCGAAGGTGCTAGGGCGAAAATTGACAAGAAAAGCCTGTGTAAAGGCAACAAGCAGCACGAGAAATTCTCCCTGATGATTTTAGGATCAGATACTTCAGCTGAAGAACACAGTAATATATTGCAGAACCATATTAGATCATTGGAAAAAAAGCTAGATAGAGAAGCAGAAACATATGGCAATGAAAAAGTCTACCTTGAGAAATGCAAAACAGACCTTTTCCATTTTTAATAATTATCAGCCTTTGTATAGACTGGCCCAGAGCCCAGAGAAATGGACTTCTGCTTCCATTTGCAAGAAGACCAGGTCTGGCCTTCTGAAGACTCTGTAAATGAATGTTCCATTATCTGTTACAAATATCTTTCCAATATGTTATCTGACCCTAGGTTTATTCATTCACAAATCTGGACATCTTTTATAGCAGAAGCTAGTCTCTTACTTTCATTCAGGAATTTCAAAGTGCTCTGCACATATCAGTGATTTCAGCTTGTTAAATGTTAGTGAAAAGGAAGCTGAGGCATGGAGAAAATGAAATAAATGTATCCAAATTCATGCTGTGAGTCAGAAACAGAACCAGGAATAGACTGGCAATGAAGATACCAGAAATGATGAAAGGTCAGGACAAAACCCAGGAGTCACTAGTTAGATGAAGCTGCCTCTTTACAGGGTAAGACACTCACTAGAGCTAGATGCCACTGTGTGCATGGAGAAAAACTGATAAAATGGGTATTCTTACATTGCTTACACTGTTCTTGTCTATACTTTTCTCTAATTTTCTAGTCTGTATGTTTGTGTTTTTCCCCTCATCAGAAGCAGGTGTGTAGCGCTTTGTAGTAAGTATTTCACTGGTAGCTTTGAAAGACTGTTAATTTTACAAGATCCGTCATTCAAGTGAAGGAAAGGGATGCCTCAGATGGTCGTTTTGCTTTATTTTTCTTGCAGAGGTTTGTACGGTGGATAAGCATATTACATAAAAGAGTCACTGCTTGATGCAATTTGTGTTAGTTCATTAAGCACAAGTTATGATCAACGTGAACACTTCTTTAATCAACCAAAGATGTTGTTACAGACACTTAAAAGCCCTGTGCACTTCTAGCTGTTCTTTTCTCCATATTGCTGCTCTGCCCAGATTTGTAGGAGAGCAGACAGTTCACAGTCCCTACACGTCAGCACAGAGCAATTTTGAGCCATGGCAGCAGTTTCAATACTGGATCAGAGAAACTGAAAAAGAATCTGCTTCTTCCCTGCAAATAACTCCCTAGCTTTTGCACTTAAACCATGTATCTGGGCTGTTACGCACCAGGAAGGAATTATTCCATTACATCAGGTATAAAGAGCTGTGTAATGCTTAAGCAAGACGTGGAAGGTCAGATTACCGAGACCCGTGTTTCACCCAGAAAACCACTACAACGCAGGTCTGTTCAAGCTAACCCAGACAGAAACAAAACGATTTTTATTATCATCTTCTTTCTTGGTTCCCTCTGCCTTCAAGCCAGTTTGGCGTAAGTTATTGTTTCCATCATCAGCTCCAGAAAGATATGAACAGACATGGTCTTTTCTTGCATCTTTACCTTGTGGTAGCTTGTCCATATTTCACTACTCTTTGTTACCAGTCTTGTTATTCAAATAAAGAATGAGTCTTCTCACCGTTTCATTCTCCTTTTCTAGGCTTTGACTAGCTGAGGCCAACTGCATCTGCCTCTGGCTGCAGTGCCTCAAACATGTGGCTTTGTATCTTTGCCGTAATGGGAGTTACTTGGCGTCTCTTTGCCCAGTCTGGTATTATCAGACCGTAGAGCAAGCTAAACAAAGAGACACAGACGCTGCTTACAATTCGCTTTGGCTACTCACTGCAGTCTGGTGATTCTCCGTTACATCTCTGCTCATTATGAATACAGATAACAGGCTATCATGAGCTGAGTAGCCTTACCCTAAAGAGATAAAACTAATCTGTGTGCTTAGATCAGCAGCCTTGTTCTTGCCTAATCTCACCTTGGAAAGCACAGTAATTGCAGAAACAGAGAAAGGCAGTAAAGAGTAAGGGGGTGAGAAACCCAGTGAATGCTTCCCTCTAATTCTACCCTCTGAGTCTGTGGGCTTGCACTGGTTCCTAGGCACATCTTGTCTGAGTGTTGTGCATTTACACCGTGCATCATAAGGCAAATGTCTTTTACAAAAATTCTTTTGTTCAAATAAAACCAGAAGTAAACTTTTTGCTTGGCCTCAGGAATAATCGCACTGGGTAAAAGAACCCTTTGTAGTCAAAGCTTAGCTGGTACAATGGGCACCATGTGCAAAACACTTTCCTTTTATACTAGATTTCCTCTCTTTTCCCTGTTTTGCCTTTTTGTTTTTTCTCAGAACAAAGCGATATCCATGTGCTCTGTTGGCCTCGGTGTCAGACGGCTGTCTTTTGACTCTGATGCAAACAATGAAAGCAATAAAACCAAGGTTGTTCAAGTTGGAGTTCCAGCTCTAAACCAGCTAGGTTCAAGCATGCACAGTCCTGCTGATGCTACTTCTAGCCTGCAAGGAAACACCTGACCCAAAGGTCTGCATTCGGCTGCAGCAGATAGATCCAGATGCATGTTTCCTAGATGGGCTTCCATTCTTACAGTGGCCTAGGCCAGACCTTTTAATCTTACTTTGAGCTTGTTTTTGAAGAGAAATCCATATAATGCACATCCAAATTTCCATCTGGGCTCACTTTGTAGTGGTTATCCTAAAACCCCAGTGATGTGGCTGTTCCCAAAGTCAATGCCAAAAACTATCTCCTTGCCTTCGGTGAAAATTTATACCAAAGCTTTTGAGACATCGTTTTCTCCTTTCAACTCATGCCATTTCAGCCTCCGAATGTGAGCTGAGACTGCAGAGTTATAAACGAAAAAACAAAAAGGCATCCAGTTTGTAAAATCTATGACTTCATATTGATTTTGGACATCCCGTGAATTGAAACAAGGCTACTGTGCAGAAATCCTCCAAAGATGCCATGTTCACCTCTCCTCTTGACACAACATTTTATCGATCTTCATGTTTGTGCCACGTGAATGATGGATTATGGCGTATCAAACGTTGCGGTATTCATTTAATGCCTTTGAATAAAACATTTCGCACAGATTAACTGAGCAGTTTTAAGTGAACAACCATTTTCATCTGTTTTAAATTTTCATGGGTACTTTTCTGGAGAACAAGTACATTGTTAATAATTGAAGGGAATGAGACCTTGCTAATCTCTTTGTATTTTAATAAAGTCCTGTTGCACCCCATTCATTTATTTTAAAAATCTGAGCATTTATAAAAATTTGTTAAGTTTACCTCCCTCTCTTTGAACTGAGTAGTTCTGAGATTACATGAAAGAAGTGATTATTTATGTGCCAGGGAACTGGAATTTCATTGTGTCCAGATAGCTATAAATGCAGCTTGTGATGGACTGGATGGATGAGAAGAGGGAGAAACACTTTTCAGTGCAAATTGAGATGCACTAGAAGAGCAAGTTTAGAAAGGGAGGAAGGTGTAGAGAGAAAGAAGCAGGAGGCTAGAGAGAAAGAATAGAGAAGCAGTTTGGTTGTAGAGACAGATGGACATATAAAAACAAGATGAAGTGTGGGAAGGTAAATAGGTAGAAATATGTGTATATAGATGAATGCATGCGTCTCTCTAGTACATTTTTTCTCTCATTCTGTCCTTTCATCCCTCCATCTACAATGCTATTCCACTGACCTGTGTGACTCTTTCTGCAGTTTCCTTTTTGTCTTCTGTCTCTCACTGTCAATCCTTTTCTGTGCCTCAGACTCCCATTCAAATCTTCTCTGCCTGAGCCGAAAGCTTCTCAAAGCTTACTTTACACGGTCCCATTTCTCTTTTTCAAATACAATTACTTCTTTACACATGGCTCTAGGATTACATTTCAAAGGAGAAGGGAAAACCCAATATGTACATGATTTCTTTTATCATTATCAAGACAATGTCAACCCTTGGAATGCTGGTCTCAAAAATACTTAATTCCAGCAACTTTCATTAAATTTGTTGGTCAGATAGAGCCTGTTTGGTACGTGGATCTGATAAAGAGAGTCCTGAAGGTTCCCATAGATGCTGTACATTAGTCATACATGGTCAGAACAGCAAGTGAATGAAGAGGATTTGGCAGCAGTAATGAAAAAAACGAAATAAATGCATTAGGTGCCCTCCTCAGAGGATGTTTGTGCATACAGAGAAGGATTAGTTCTCTAACTCTATGTTAGTACAGATTTTTGTGACCAGTAGATTTTTGCTGATTCCAACCACTCGTGAGCTATTCCACTTTCAGTTCTACATCTGGTAATTGTGTTTTGGTTTGAAGGGGCTATGTTGAGAGGGTAGTAATCAAACACTCACGCCATAAACTGCGATCTCTGCCTCCTCCAAGAATCTCTTTGAAATGTTGCTTGTAAATTGCTTGTTGATATTTGACCATGAGTCACCTCTCCATAAATCTTTGCCAGGTATTAAAACCATTTAAAAGATGCTGGAATGCTGAGATAAATTGATGTCTTAGAGGGAGGAACAGAAATTGGACTGGGCAGCACAGCTTGCGTTTAGATAGACAGCCTTCTTTGTGAGTGGTTTCAAGCAGCAGGTTGTGAAAACCTGTTGTGGGAAGGAGCTTGAACCAGCTCTGCATGAAGTCTTCCTGTAGAGGAGAAAATTTTCTTTTTTCACATTTCTAATGAAGTTTCTGCTTAGCTGTTTACTGATGAGCTCATGACAGGGGATAGAAAAAGGCAAAATCGGTGCGTGAAACAGAGTTTTAATAGAGCTGCTGTTATCAAGCTAAGCAGGTTGAGTTTGATCAGTATTTTGGGTGGGACTTCTCAAAAAAAAATGCTACTGTACTGCTAGAAAGGGTATTGTTCAACGAGAACATCAGTGTGTTAAGTACCTCTAATCAGGTCCTTGGCAAAGGAGTATGGTCACAGAGGGTGGTATCAGTCACTGCCATTTGGTTGGATATAAAACTGAATGTCTGAATACTAGTGATCTGGGACGCCTTCCCATTTGCAGACTAATATTCCTGCTATCTGTATTCCCCTTGGATTTGCACGAGCTACACGAGTTCCTTTCACTTCCTATCTCAGACTGTGTAGCATCATCCTTAAATAGCTGTCATATTCCACCCAAGGTGGAATTTGCTGCATGTCAGTGGTGGATAAAGTGATTTCAGTTTTTGTATAGGAGAGAGATCACATGGAAATTGGGCTAAGCTCTGGGCCATGCCCTAGCCATTTATGCTACTTCTGTGACACAAAGCAGTTGGGAAACTGGATTATCCGTTTGCAGACAGGTTCCCAGAAGCCCAAGCAGCTGGCACAGCTCTCCGTATCACCCCATCCATGGCCCTCCAAGGGCACATACTTGAGAGATTCCTTCTCCAAGTATTACTGATGACTGGAGTGTCTCTGGGTCATTCTCATTTATGCCGTGAGCTGGTACCTGCTGGCACCAGTCACAGTGCAAAGGTTGGACTTTCACGTCAGTTGGAATTTTATCTTGAGCCTGTACATTAAATGCGCAGGACCAGTTTCATCTGAGGTGTACGCTTCCCCGAACAGTCAGGGAAGAAGCATACAAGAGCAGTGAATTGATGGGGTGGTTCACACATGCTCAGTGTTTGTCCAGTTCTCTTGCACAGTAAATCAGCTCCAAAACACAGTCAGGCAGCACTGAAAGCTTGGGGAAATGCCAACTAATTTGCATTTATTATTGCTGCTGTATCTCCAATTATGGTCTTTGGTTCCCGCATCTACAGACAGTGAAGAAGGAGGTTGTCTCTTAGGGCAGTAAATAGCTGGTTGTCCTCTCCTTGAAAGTGAAATAGGGGCCGATTTACATCTTTGCATTATGCATTTGTTTAGAGCAATTGCCTTTCTACCAGGTCAGCAGTTCGTCCCTGTGTACCTACTTGTCTCTAAAAGATACGGACTGCTTCTTTCCTACACTCCAGGCCCGGCTGACTGTGACTGATGGCTTAGCTTAGACCTTGGGAACTTCAGGCCAGTGGTACACCTCAGCAGAAATAAGGATTTAGCCTTCTTAGAAAACAAATGAGTTGTCTGAAAGTTCACTCGCTCTCTAGAGTATAACACAATCAGTGCTCACACGACTGCTGCACGCACTCCCTGTGACCACAGGCCAGGGAGTGATGCAAGCCAGGGCTCAGCTGCAAACCCTTTATAATTCTATGACATGGGCTTATCCGGGCTTGAACTGCAAATGATTTCAGTGCTCTTGTCACTTGAAGCTCTGGCCTCCTGATGTTCCTATTTTTGCAACTGGCTTGTCCCAAACTGACCTCCTTTAGCTGCTACTTAGCAAATGCACAGTCACACACACCCTGTGACACCTGGGCATGCACACAATCCCAAATCTACATGAGCCAAATCACTGTCTTTCTTGTCCCATCGCATTGCACTTAGGTGCATTTTTATGATCTTGCAAACAGAATCATGGGGATTAAATCTCCCCGAGACACAGGCTGTTGTGGTCATGTGCTTTCTTGCTTGTAGATGCAGCCAGACACGCGGTCCCAAGTTCACAAGCAATAACATTCAAAATACAAATATTCATACTTTCCTTTCTTTCTTGTGCATGTTTAAACAGCTGTAGCACAAATACAGTCAGTTTCGTCCATACGTGGTGCTCTGGATCTCAGATTTCAAAGTCTCACAAGACCTCAGACATTGTCTGTTTTGCACAAGCAGACACAATCCCTTGAAATCATTAGATTTGTGTGAACACCAGTGCATAATACTCACACTGTACGACAGGTGGAGTTATCCACACCACCCTCCTCTGCATCACACATCCACTGTCAGTGCAGAGACCACATGAAAACATGTTTTTATTTTTACTTTACTTAAGATGGACAAAATAAATGAACTGAACTTCACTCTAGGATCAGTAAAGCAGCTGTGGGAATGCTTTGAAATCATGTTACACTGAAAGTCTGTTATTTTTTAATATCCCTATATCCCCAGGTGTATTTTCAAATATGATCTATGGGTGAATACTGAGCCAGCTGTAACCCTTGACAACAGTGACCCAGATGGTAATCAGCAAAATGGACTAATTGAATAATGTTGAGTTAGAACCAGTGCTTTACAGAACTCTGTTAGACCCTGCGGTAACTCAATGTAATTTAAGGATGCGGAGTGAATTTCACATTCACCGTTGTGATCCCACACCTGGAGATGCTGGAAGGGACTTGCATGCGGACAGCACAGACAATATGAGAGAGACAGCCCAGTACAGCAGTGTGTATCTGGGGAGATCTTTCTGGAATTATAAGAACTGGATTTATTTGTCCCCGTAAAACTCTTTGAGGGCCTTGAATAACCTAGAGACACAACTATTCATTACCAGTCAAGAGTCGTAGTCAGGGACAGATCTGCTGTAGAGTAGAGCAGACTTTAGTAGAGTTAGAGCACCATGGCTGCATATTTTTAGGGTTTTCCATTAATTTATGAGGCTTACCTGTGCCCTGAAAAGGGAGGGACATACGGCAGGTTTGTGCATGCTATTTGCTCCGCTGGCGTACTAACCCAGGTTGTTAACATGAAACCTCATTTCGTATGTAACGTGCCGCAGCGCTGCACAGGCTGGGGATGTTGCAGGGGCACTCTGAGCGTCACTGCTCACGGGTACAGGGAAGGCTGCTAGGATGGGGTCCCTGTGGAGCCCAGCGCATTTGCACTAAGGGCCACCGTACCTCTGATAGGACACAAGCAGAAGATGTATTAAATGAGTCAGCCCCCACAGAGAAATATGACAATTATCTGGAGGGAAATAGGAGTTAGAGTGTCAAAATGGTTGCTAATAAAAGGGATGAGGAACTAGTTCAGACCTTCCCACCCGTTGCAGCCATGACAGGCACACAGGGCTGAAAGGCTGGGCTCAGCGTAGAGAGCAGAGATCTGTTCCCAGTGTTGACAGAGAGGTCTGGGCTAATGGTGAGTGTGGGAGGCCGTAATTCAGCCACCTCCAGGGTCTGTGTTTCTGCAAGCTTTGAATCAGCCTAGGTGCAGCAATAGAGAGGGATGATTGGAAGCAGAAAACAAAGCATCTGGGAAAGGGAAGGGGCATTGATGTTCTGCCATTAACCTGTGAGACCCTCTTTGGCAGCCCTAGGAGAAAAATAATGAGCAATGGCCGGCGTTGCTGCTGTGTAGAGACCAGTCCAGCCAACTGATTTACGGGGCAATGAATAATTCAGCCTGTCCCTGCAACACTGTATTAATTCTTGTTCTGTCACCAGGGCTGCGGTGTGCCTGGGGCATATGGGCTTAGGATGGTTGCTAGACAAGCTCCTCTTCCTCACTGTACCCAGCACACTAAAGCTGAGCCGAGACAGAAGGGTATAAAAGAAAGGGGCAACTGGAGTAGCAGCAGAAAGATGCTGCTGGTGGGGAGTGTTGGGAATAGTTCTTGGTTGAACGGAAAGCCCAGAGCAATGCAAGGTAATTGCCAAGAAGAAGACCAGGTCAGTCCGTGCCTGAAGCATTCATCAATTTAGCTGTGGTAATTCCAGCAGACATGCACAGCTTTGTCCCTGCTTGAGAGCAGAGACCAAGGGAACCTCTTAGCTGCAAGGGTCTGAAGAGCTTTCGCCTGTACACAGTCATTTCAACTATGGTGACTGTGTGTATGCTGATAACTCCATTAAGTGTAACAACTCCAGGAATTCTACAGCCACAGTGGTGTGTTAACGCTAATAATGAGTCCATTCGTGAGGATTGCAGTCCCCAGTGTGAAAAATGTTTGGAGACTGCATTCAAATGTCCATCAGTGGATAGGGGGTTCCAGTGAAAAGTCAGGATAGTGGGTGGACGTGGGGGGGAGGTTGATGATGTGCTTTTGCCAGGACAGTCTGCGTGGCACCTGACATTTCAGAAAGCTGTAAATAGCGAGAAAGTAAACAAGGCTCATTAATTCCATCAGAGGGCATTGTACATAGCTGACAGCCTCTGCTCTTTGCTTTAGCTTTCCCACTTATTGTCTAAGGGCTTCATTATCGTAAACAGCTTCACAAATTGCATAACAAATAAAGCTTTAAAATATTTAAAGAAGAGTCAAATGGTAGGTTACTCATATTCCATGGAGTGAGCCTTTTTCTTCCTTCCTTCTTTCTTTTGCCAAAGCTCCTGCCTTTCCTCTTTCTCACACTTCACCTTTTGTGTCTGCTCCCTTGATGTCTTCCTTGCTCTCTGCTGTTGCCCCTCTCTCTGTCTCTCTCCTTCTCTCTCAGCTTCTCACTCTGCCCGACAGCACGCGTGTTCCCAGTGCCTCCAGTGTTTAGCGCAGTTATTCTCCTAGCTGTTGGAAAGGAAGAGATTTGGCATGGAAAATTTAATGAGGTGATTCATAAGCCAGTTGTTTCCCATTTGTTTGTTTTTTGCTGGAACGAGATAATTTGTACATCCTCTTGGCAAACTGCGGGACAAAGTGTCCGAGTGAAGCTCTGTGACATGCACAGACTTTCACTTGCTTTTGCTCATGCATGATTTGGGAGGTGCAGAGCTGTAGCCCAGGGTCACAGCTGAACTCAAAATAAGCCCCACCCCAGGCTATGCCCAGCATAAAGCTGCCAGGACAAGATCCGCAAGCAGGGCACCTTTCAGACAGAGGAAAGCAGCTTGAGAAAGCAGCTGACATAGAAGAGCACACGCAGCAGTGGCAGACATTATTTGCAGAGGTGCCAGATCATTTCTGCAGTTTGTTTCGGTTCAGGTACAGGGTAGCAAAACCACGCTTGCTCATAATAGCCGATCGTGCTGAGGAGGGATGCTCTCCCTCTTTTCTTGGGGCTCATCTGCTGGCCCACACATAATATTCGAAGACGCTGTATTGTTAGATATGAAGCATCATATTCAGGCATGAAGTTATTTTAAAAATCAAAGATTTGTGGTCTGTTCCTGTTTGTGGAAAGGTCCCTGTTTGAATGACCTGAATGATAAAAAGGTTCAGACTCACCTATGGATACTAGAGACAGCTCTTCCACTTGAGAGAGCTTGGTTTCTTTCTTGCTGCTAAACTCTGTGCAATTCAAACTGGGAAAAAATGAACATTGCTCAGCCAAAGATTGTTTTGTTATGTAACTCTGTATCCACTGGGGTAGGAGCTCAGACTCAGGATGATCAAGGGAGGCAATGCAACAGTCTTGTCTTGTGGCTATTGGCCTCCTGCATAAAGGAAAGTAGGTGCAAAAGTACGGCTGTTCTCATTTTAAACTACTCCAGCACACATATGTGAGATGAGAGTAGCTGCACAGAAGTCCTGACTCCTTCCCAAGAGTTCAGGAATGGTTTTCTCTGTGGCCTGCTTGCCTGGCCTCTCTGTTTCTGCTCTTTTCATGTCAGCCTATGACACCGAGACTATGCAGCACTCCTCCTTTGGTCCGAAGATCAGCCTGAACGTAATCTCCCATCTTCTGTGGCTCGCTTACCACTGCTTTAGAAGTTTACTGTTACATGAGCCTGGAATTCATTCTCTGCTACCATAGCTTGTGGTTAATAGCGCTGCTAACTTCAGTGCCACTGGGCTCTTTCCTCCAGCTGGAGAGTTACCACGGAGACCCATGATGTGGCTCTGCACCCAGCACACCTCTTGGCCCGGACATTAATCCTTTTGCATGTACCACAAAGTCCGCTTTAGCTTGGAGGAGCAATCAAATAAATATGAAAACTGCTCCCAGAGGAGGTAAATATTCGCTAGACAAGCAGAAAGAAAAGCAATGATATACCATGTAAGCTACTGCCTTTTATTAGCTCAGCTCCCTTTTCTCCCCTTGTAAAGTATTGTTGCATTGTTATATTAATCTTTACTCTGAAGCAAATTAAAGCAGGGACAGTTGTCAGAGTATTATTAAGAACATCTGTTTAATTAGGGCTGCTTTTGCATCCATTTGCGAGAGTAATGTAACACCCCTGTTCATCCACTCCTGCTGTCTCACTCCCCCTTCCTACCCTTCCCCAGCTATGTTGCATGCCAGAGGAAGAACGTGTAGTGAATACAGGAGCACCTGGGGCCTTTTTTACCTTCCATTTCCTCTGCTCATAAGAGGTATCAGTTCTTCCTATTAATGCTGGGGAAGGAGGTGGGGCAGGCAGGGAGGTATAGCTGTCGTGGGGTTTTTTAGTGATCTCTGTCTTGAGAGCCTCTATCCCTCCTTTCTTCCCCTCAGAAAATAATTTGGAATTCTGTAAAGAGATCATGAATAACTATTAATTATCATTAGCAATTTGCCATTCCAGGCCAGCCTTTCATCTGGGAATCTCAGAGCAGTTTTACAAATGCTAATTAATTGAGACTACTTCATGAAGTAGTCTGTTAAACTCATTTTACAGGGGTAAATCAAGGCTAACAGATATGAAGCCACTTGCTTGAGTTAAAGGTGGTGCTGCCAGTGGAACCCAGGCTTCGCAGCTACAAATCGCATGTTGCAACCACCCCACAAGTGAGGTTCTCAAGCTCTCCCAACTTCCCCGCAGCGCCCCAGCTGGACGATGGCATCGCCTCTGAGACTTACTCAAGACAACACCAGGAGGTGATAAAAACAGTCACCAAAGCTTTGGCCTTGTCCATTTCTTTGTCTTCATGAGATGGTTCACAAAATACAGGTTTACTAGTAACGATAAAATACAATGATCTAACTGCAGTCTGCCTATGATTGCCAGAATTTGAAGGGAGGTACAGGATTTCTCTGAACATATTCTGTTCTTCCTTAAACTTTTGCTACTGGTCTTTGTCAGGGCTGTGATCCAGCAAGGCTATTGCTTTGACCCATTCAAAACAGTTCTTACAATTTTATACCGGTCTGTCTCCCTTTCTCCATGTATCTCTAGATTTCTTTGTCTTTCCAGATTGCAGTATCTGATTGTCTAGGCACCATTTCTTCTGTATTTATGTAGCCATTTACCCAGGCAGCCAGCAGTGAATTAATCATTATGTCTACAGTCTCAGCTGGGAGAGGTATTGACTCATAGGTTCAAGTCCAGGAGGCCAAGAGCTTGTTTGTTACCTGATAAGACTAAACTTCATTTGGGGCTGCCCAAGATGTCACGGGTGGTTTAATGAACTGACTTCGTGACCTGTGGAAGTTGGAGCTTAGCTCTGCGCCAGTGCACAGGAAACACAGTTTGTGTATCTCCTTGGACCGATTCTGCGTGCAGCAATTCGGCATGCTGCAGATCACAGCAGTGCAGGGAAGCGCTTGCAGCAAAGAACAGTTACTAATTCACAAGGTTGAGAGAAACATGAACAAACTTCTCCCCCACAACCACAGAATCACAGAATCACAGAATGGTAGGGGTTGGAAGGGACCTCTGTGGGTCATCTCGTCCAACCCTCCTGCCGAAGCAGGGTCACCTACAGTAGGCTGTAGAGGACCTTGTCCAG
>Ga0065711_1029284_pt1 | contig 36801 bp, 41 predicted proteins | sample Hoacrofraction12_FD_59098 | JGI IMG/M metagenome (GOLD analysis project Ga0065711, IMG submission 59098) | Hoatzin crop microbial communities from Cojedes, Venezuela - Epithelial fraction 12 v2 (version 2) | ecosystem: Host-associated > Birds > Digestive system > Esophagus > Crop | place... | reverse complement strand
CGCAACTTCACACTGAATCTCTCCTCTGCAGCTGTGCATGTGTGGGAAAGGAGGTCAGTAGTTCATTTGCGATCCCAGGTCTTTGTAGTCCCTCTTTGTTTGACTGGTGGTTTGCTCTATCATTTTTAAACAAAACTCTTATGGGGAAAACATCTTTGATCTGGACGAAGTTCTGTAGGTTTTCAGAAATGTATTTCTTACTGGACAGGAGCTGCTTTGGGATTACTTTTTTTTTTTTTTTACCCTCCCCTAAAAACACGCTAATGTAGAGCTTGTGGTAACCAAGGAGGGATTTTCTCTGTGCTTATTGGCTGCGCTGTGCTCCGAACAATTTCGGCTCCTGCTTAGAATTTGCAGCACACAGGAGCGGTCTCAGGCACCATGCTGATGGGATGCGGGGAGAGCTTAGGCTATAAATGCTGCTAAGCACCAGTCCCAGTATCCAAACAACACAGGTACTCTTCCTGTCGGAGAAGAAAGAAAGAAAGGGTAGATAAAATACAGAGAATAACAAATGGCAGCTAAAGCCCAAAGGTGTAGTTGAAGTGGCTGAAGCTCATCTCGTTCAGTACTTTTAGGTTTTGCATCATATTCTTTTAAATTCACTTTTGCAGCATTAGTAAATTTTCCCTTCAGCCACCCCCACTCCATCTTTGTTTTAGGTAGGCCACTGAAGTAGGATAAACCTGCTGCTCTCTGACCTGTTGTTGTTTCTGACAAAGGTATCTTGCTTACAAACTAAAAGCAAGATACCAGGCAAAAGGAGAGCTTTTTTACTTACCTGTCAGTGTTGTTAATGCCAATATAACCTGCTAGGTTTTGATAGGATACTCGGGTGATCAAAGATCGGTTGGAATGAATTCTGTGTCTCTGTCTGTTAAGCTTCCCCCTCTGTCTAGCCATGGTTATTTTGAGTACTTTGGGTTTTCATCTTTAGGCTTCGGACTGCCAGAAGGTGAAGACTTGAGGGCTGAGAGAAATACTTGGTTTTTTTTTTTTTCTTTTTTAGCTCATTTTTCTAACCTCTCCCACCTCAAGCTTGTTTATCAGAAATGCATCTTATTTAGGGGAATTTTCTAGAGGTCAGGGTTAGTTTTATGGGGGGAAAGAATTTCATACTCCATGTTATTCTGGATGGAGAAGAGATCTTGGAAATGTGGACCTTAAAAGCCGAAGAAGTATTCTTTTTAGTTTCATAGTTTTAGCTCAGCTTTGTGGTTTGCTTATATATATTGACTGCTTAGTGTTGTGTTTGTTTTTTTTTTTGTTACCTGTTCTTTTGTAGATCAAGACAGCAGTATCAACAACTATTAAATCAGTGGCTGGTAGTCAACCTGAAAGTCAGATTGGATCTCTTCCTATCCCAGCTCTCACAGCCTCTGAAATTGAATGGAAGAAAACTTATATTTTCCATCCATAAGCACAACTGGAAGGTGTCCAGTAGCCACCAATATTCTCCTGCTCATGTTGAATGTAAGCTTGCAGAAGGGACCGTTGCACAGAGCCTCAGTCTCCTTGGTTGCACTCTTGTATAGAAAGACTTACAGTTTTGCTTTCTATTCCTGACTTATGCTAAACCATAAAAACTGAAGATAAACCTATTTTTGAATACAACTGTCCATCTAAAGTTTTTGTGAGACAGTTGTTCTTAAAATAATGTTGTTATGTTTTGACTTCATTTTTTCTGAATAAAGGTCTATATTTGAAGTTCCATTTGAGGCTGGAGAGTTAAGGTATTCTTATTTTTCATATCCCCTTTTTGTATCAGGCTTCATTAATGATATTTGTATCTTTAACTGCTGGGTTTGTTCCCTTTGAAAATCTGCTCTTTTTCTGTTTAAAAAGTCAGTACTTCTACACTTGGCTGCTTTTTACAAAGAAAATGTTCCAGTATATCAGTCATTCAGTGTACCATCCTTTCTTTAAAGTGATACGTATTGTGGAAGATGCATGTATCTCATTAAACAAATACAGTGAATAAGATGATAACAGCCTTTTGGGCTGTGGGGATTGACTGGCTTGTAGTTCTGCAAGAATCTGTGACAGAGATGAGAATAAAAGCCAGTTCTTGGCTGCTAAATCCCAACTCCCCCTCCTTCCAATCGGGAAAGTTGCCTTCTAGCAACTTCTGCTCTGAGCATGAATGAAGTAGGTATTTAAAACTGCATGTATTATACATATACTGCATCCTTAGCTAAGCCCCTTGCATCAGAGAAGACATTTTGCAGGGGAAGTGTGAAATTCTGTGTTTTCACGCTTTACTTTTTCTGTGCTGGTCCTGGAAAGCCAGCCTAGCAAGAGACGGGGTAAGGCGTGCTGATGGAGAAAATGTCCTCAAGGAGCAAATATCTGCTCACACCCCTCCCACTGTGTTTCCCCAACTCCTTCCCCATCCTGTGGCAGGAGCAGCCCCAGTTTGCTTCCAGTTGTGCCATGTTTCTGGGAACTGTGGGGACAGTTCTGCTTGGACACTGCTGCCACGACCAGCAGGCTCTGTGGGGAGCTGGTCAGCTGGGCCAAACCCAGGTTGGCCTCCATCTAGAGGCATTTCTCTTCATGCCCAGGGTGGTGATGCTGTCTGGAAATGTGTGTCCTTCATGTTTTTTTTCCATTTTGTGAGGTTTTTTTAGTCTGCTGTAGCTCTGGAAAACTGAGCATTGGCTTGGAAGGTGCTTGGTCAGTTGGTAACAAAAGCTTGGCAAGGCCTAAGTAGACAAAACCAGCACTTCTCATTTTGTTAACACCTACAGGACTGGGTGATCCCCCTTTAGACATGCTGTTCACACCAGTGTCCTCATCAAGGTCTTGTTTTGTTCCTCTGGGGGTCTTGGCAGGTTTTTTTTTTTTAATTGAGTGGACTTTGTAGCTTTTCTCCCAGTTTCTTACCTAGACTGTAATTGTTAAAATGGAGAAGAGGTATAAAACATTGTCCATCGTATTAGTAGCTTTAAAATAGTGATTCATCCTACCCTAGCTTCATAATTAAAAAAAGAACAACAGAACTAGTCTCTTAAATGAATCCAAATAGTCCTTTATGCCAACTGCCTATTAGTAGAAATTAATCTTTCCCATCCCACCCACTCTGATCTCCTCTACGTGTTAACAAGACAGGAAGAACAGCTTCCCCGTCTATGCTTCCTGTTGCTTTCCCACTTCCTGAGGGTGTTTGTAACATCAAATGACCAGCAGCTAACAGGGAGAAGGTGCTGCTGTTTCCAAACTTCCAGCAGAGTACTATGGACCTGCAAGATGCTCGAGGTCTCTGCAAGAGGTGCATGCTGAGCACACCAGATGCATGCTGCTGCTCACCAGTAGTCAGTGCAAGGTAGAGAAGCAGTAGCAGGGTTCAAGAGGGTGAAGCTGTGACCCTGTTGCTAAGTGAGCGTGGGTGGAGGAAGAGAATGGGGTCAGCCCTTTGTGCCTGCGATCTCTTGGAAAAAGAGCAAAGATGAGCTGACCAAAAACAGAGTCCCTCCCACAGCCTTTTAGCCTCTGGAGCTGCATCCGTTGTGGCTGAGCTGCAAGCTTCAGGACATGCTCTTTCCCTTGCAAAGCCTTGAGCAGCCCCTGTGCCGGTGTGTTTGTTGAGCTCCCTGTCTTTGACTGTGTGGCTCTTTTAAGTCAGCTGCCCCGCTGCCCTGTCAGTATCGATCGCAAGGAAATCTGCCATTTCTGTCTCCCTCTCTCACTCCCGCTCTTCCCCGGCAGCCTGCCCCTGTCAGGAGTCCTCAAGGACACATCCCATCCCCTCCCGTGGAGCACCGTTGCCCTCTGCCAGCTTGGCAGCGAGAAGCTCTGTGCTGGTTTTACGTGCACCTCTCTTCTGGCTAGGCTCTACCGTATCGGCTGTCACGTCCTCTTATGCTGAAGGATGGTGCTTTAGCATTTCAAAGCAGAGAGTTAAAAAAAATGTCAGTCCATGCGATTTCCTTGGTAACTGGGGCATATTTCTCACATGGAGCAAAGCTGTGCTTATCCCAGTGTCGCTGGGAAGTGAGAGGGTGGATGAGTGTGGTACAAATGGGGGATAGTCTGTGGGTAACTGGGGGTGTGAATGGCCTAGATGCTGACCTATATGTAGAAAGAAACAGCACAGCGGACCCTGCTCTTAGGGAAAGTAGCAGTGTGTCTGGCCTGCCACTTCTGCAAGTGCTGTTCAGTTCTTAAGATGTTCTCTGATGACACGGTGGGAGGAGAGTGGCAGCTCTAGACCCATTTTGTGAGGTAGATTTAGTAATGAAAGTCTCTTTTACTGTGAAGCAGCTCTCTTCAGGTGGAAGACTAAATGCTTTCACCTGTTTCAGAGTTACCTGCTGCCTCCTGGGAAGGTTTCCCATCCCAGGACTAGTGCTGCTGGCAGCACTTCATGACTGATCTCAGCTTGGGGGACTGAGGAACTGGGGGCTTGGAGAGTGATTGCTTGCCTTTACCCTCTTGGTACAGCCTCTCCTGGGTTTGTAAAAGCAAGCAATGGGGCGGTTTGTTACTATTTATGTTCTGTCATTCCCTGAAGGACCAACAATTTTAGTTCTCCAAGGTCTGTGTTCACTGAAAGCATCAGATTAAAAAAAAAAGTGGATGATAAAATGTGGGAAAACAGGCAAAGAATCAAGACTGTTCCCGGAGTACATGTGAAATTGTCCTTTCAGTTCTGCCTGCAACACCCCTTGCTGCCCACATCCCCTTCTTCACTTCCATCAAAAGCGGCTTTCAGCCAAGCAGCATGAACCAGGATTTATGAACTGGCAATGAGGAACAGGAGTGAAGATGGAGTCCTTCAGTGTTGCTAGCTTTTAACATTCATTCCTGACACCTGGTTGGCTGAAGCGCATGCATGCACTTCAGCTAAGTGCAGGGAAGTGAAAGAGCTGCAGTGAGGGAAGAGACGGAGGAGGGCCTTGCAGGTGATTTTTATTAAAAAGCTGAGTTGTTCATTTGTAGCCATTTAGTGGCTATTGCTGTAGCAGAGTCTGAAATGAAAATTGCTGACCTCTGAACATCATCCGCATCCATCAGGCTGCATCTCTGAAGTGCCTCTTATGCCCTTCCCTTGGGGCTGGAGGGGAAAGAACAAATCAGTCAGGGGTGAAACATTAGAACAGGCTGTTTCCAAGGAGGCCTATTCGGCTCAAGGGGTTTGTAATGGTCAGTGGAGCTCTCCACCACCGAGGTGCCTGGGAAACGCAGGTGGTATCAGTGGTATTTTTATGGGCTGCTGGCTTCTGAGGCCTTTGAAACACCCACACATGGACACTCTCGCTGCCATACTGGAATAATAGACGCCATTTGCTTTTTCCTCTCTGCCAAGTTCTTACAACTTGTGTTGACTCCGTTGAACTTGTAGGTGCTTTGTTCTTCTGACCTGCATTAGTTAGTTTTCACAGCGCACGCAGACTGGCCTTCATTTGAACTGTGTGCTTGTGGCAGAGGATTTGATTGTTAAAGGTCTCTTTCACATACTGACTAGCAGGCTTTGCACGTGGCTGCTTGGACTTGGTCCTTTCCGTGGTGATGCTGCTGAAGTCACAAGATCAGAGGTCTGTAGTGGAGGGGTTATGTGGAGAGTTGGATGGTATTATTAGATGTCTTCTAAAAATAGTGAAGAAGTAAAATGAAGCTTTGGAAATCTGCTACTGACAAAATAACTTATGATCTGTCCCCATCAGTAATTTATTTTCCTGAAAACTGTTTTGATTGCATTAGCAGAGCATAACTGAGTGATATACTGCTGTCCCCAGTAGGTATTCATTCAAGGTTGTCCACAGAACAGCCATGGTTGAGAGTCACAAAGCCATCAGGAGCAGCAGTCATCCCCTGTTATATGGAAGGAAAGATTGAGAGGTGATGTGACAGCCACTGTTGGTCTGTGCAGGGTATCTGTGGCACCTGGGACAAGACCAAGTTTAAATTGCTGTGGTGGAAACAAAGGCTGAGTGTTAGGAAAGTTTATCACCGTCCTTCATGCCTTTATTGCTAGAGAGTGGCTGAAGAGAAGAATGAGTATTGAGATAGATGAGCATCTTTTGGGAGTGGTTTAAGGAGGGCTGATCCTACCCTGGTAATTAGATGACCACTCCGGATCCCTTCCCATTTACTTTTCCATGGCCGAAATCAAAACAATGCTGTTTTAATTTGCTGCTTGCTTTTAGGAAGTTGCTAAATGAGGCAGTTTTTCAGACCACTTGCCAAAGGAGGTGAACTTCATTTCTGTTCCATTTGAGTAGCTAGAGCTGCTCTGAAACTGGAATGAATTTGTTGCTCAGATCCCCAGAGACCACCTCTTGAATCTGTGTGGCTTACAGCTAGCACTCGTTTCTTTGGCATTATTCAGCCTCCCACGTACAATCAGTTCTTCCTGAGATGGGGATCCCGCAGGCTCTGGGGTTCTTGCAAGCTGTAGGGATCCCTTCTGACTTCGCTGAATTCCATGAATGATTCTCCATTCAATTCCAAGCTGCGTGAACCAGACTGCAGGATCAAGTTTTTAGGCTGCAAGGTCTCTTTTCTAAAGAACTCCCTTGATAGTAGAAAAGTTGTGTGCATTGTTCCTAAATATGCCTCCTTGTCGTCTTCCGCTCTGCCATGTAACAACAAGCAACCTGGGTGAAAATGCTAAGGGACTATTGGTTGAGATGTGCTCGAGACATTACTTTTTCCCCCTCCCTCCAAAACTTGTATCAAAGGGAACTGAAATTGCTACCTTTAAAAACTGCAGTTGGAAACAGTCTAATCAAGTATATACCACTCAGAAATTTCCCTTCCTATAGTTCCCCATGAGTCATCGCTGCGATTATTTACAGCCTGAGTAGCAGCAAACCTTGATGCATAATGAAAATTGGAGCCCATAAATACTGTAGGTGAATCAATATCTCAATTGAAGTTCACAGCTGAAAATATAATCAATACTCTGATATAAGCCAGTAGTGTTTCTACGTAGAAAGAAAACAGTGGCAGGATCTCTCCCATAATGGAAAAAGAAGCAGGGAACCCTTGGAGCAGCACAGAAGAGATTCTCCGGTTGGAACAGGAAAACACCAACCTTGGAAACGTTTCAGATGTATTCCCTTCCCATTTGTGTAAGGGTTGGTTGTGCTGGTGCAAGTCAGACTCTCACTAAATGAAGGTTTGATTGCTTTAGTGAAACATCAGTCCCTTGCATAAAGAGTGGAGCTCTCCCCTCTCCCATGCCAGTATTTCTTTTGGAAGATGATGGCAGCTCCTAGCCTTTGAACCCGGATTGCAGCCAAAGAAATGACCAAGTGACTTGGGAGTATCCCACAGGGTGCTCCGTAGATCTGCAAGTCCTCCCCCACCCCCCCAGTAAAATTAAATTGAATGTTATGGTTGCCAGTTCACATTTCATATTGGAATGGAGTGTAGCAAAATCTGTACTTGGCAATACTCCTTGTACTATTACTGCCTGCACAGTAAAGGCGAGAGGCAGAGCTGGGTACTCGCAGCCATGTGAAAGGCCTGTGGCCGACCAAGAGGAGGAGCTAGGTCTCCCAAGCCCTGCGCGAGCAGCCCAGTGGTTGCAGTGCTGTCTTTCCACTCGGTGTTGGACTGGTCTGCAAAAAGCAGAGTGAGCCAGAGTCCCAGGGACCATACTATTTTTCTGGCAAAGCTTCGTGGAGCTTATCCTCAAACTCTCTTTCATCTCCAAAAGGGCAGAAAAGAAAATTGAGAGAGGAAGACTTCCTGTAGAGCAGCTCACAGTTCTGTTTGCTTTATTTTTTTTTACGGTTTTAGGTAGTGCTTTGGCGCTCTTTTCTTCTTTTCCCTTGTTCCCTGGAAGGGGGAAAAATTACAGAAAAAAAACTGCTCTCTCTTGAATAGTCCATAAAATGTGATTTACGGTAGAGCCGTAAACCTCATGTTTAAATGGTTCCTTTCTTGTTTTATTTTCCACAGGTCTTTGCCCTCACCATGTCAAGGAGTGTTAATGATGTGTTCCCTCTCCATTGCATTCCCCACCTGTCATCTTGCTAGGATCTAACTACAGAATGAACATAGCAGCTGTGTTTAATGCCCTGCTCGTGTCTGTCCTCGCTGCTGTGCTGTGGAAATACATCAAACTGCGAGAGCATGCTTTCATGGTCGAAGAGGAGTTGGTCCTCATGCGTCAGTCGCAGGAACTCTCTCAGGCTCAGATTGACTACCATGCAGCTCTCCAGGCACTGGTGGAGGACGGTACCAGGATGGTGTGCACCGGCAGGATGCACACCGACCGTGTCTGCCGCTTCGAGTCCCTCTGCTACTCTACCGAGGCTGAGGAGTTTGTCTACTTCCACAGCAACTCCTCGGTCATGCTGCCCAACCTGGGCTCCCGGAGGTTTCAGCCGGCTCTGCTCGACCTCTCCTCGGTAGAAGATCACAACACCCAGTACTTCAACTTTGTGGAGCTGCCAGCTGCTGCGCTGAAATTTATGCCAAAGCCGGTCTTTGTGCCTGATGTGGCGCTGATCACTAACAGGTTCAACCCAGACAACCTGATGCACGTCTTTCATGACGACCTCCTCCCCATTTATTACACCATGCAGCAGTTCTCCGATTTAGATCAGGAGGCACGGCTCTTCTTCATGGAAGGGTGGAGTGAAGGTCTTCACTTTGACCTCTACAAGTTACTGAGTAACAAGCAGCCGCTCCTCAGGGAGCAGCTTAAAACCCTGGGCAGGCTCCTCTGCTTTACCAAATCGTATGTGGGACTGTCCAAAATCACCACCTGGTACCAGTACGGATTTGTCCAGCCACAAGGGCCGAAGGCTAACATCTTGGTTTCTGGTAATGAGATCAGGCAGTTCGCCAAATTCATGCTGCAGAAGCTGAACGTCAGCTTGGAGGAAAGCTCCAGTGAGGAGTACATCGTAGTGTTCAGTCGAACAATCAACAGACTTATCCTAAATGAGGCAGAACTAATCCTGGCTCTTGCTCAGGAGTTTCAGATGAAAACCATTACCGTCTCTCTGGAGGAGCATTCGTTTTCTGACATCGTCCGGTTGATCAGCAATGCGTCTATGCTGGTCAGCATGCATGGGGCCCAGTTAGTCATGTCTCTCTTCCTGCCAAGAGGTGCCACAGTGGTGGAGCTCTTTCCTTATGCTATCAACCCGGAACACTATACCCCTTACAAAACTCTGGCAACCCTTCCTGGCATGGACCTGCAGTACATTGCCTGGCAGAACACCGACAGGGAAGACACCGTTACCTACCCGGACAGACCTTGGGATCAGGGTGGGATTGCTCATCTGGACAAAGCTGAGCAAGAGCGCATCATTAAGAGCACAGAGGTGCCGCGGCACCTCTGCTGCCGCAACCCTGAGTGGCTGTTCCGTGCCTACCAGGACACGAAAGTGAACATCCCTTCTCTCATCCATGTCATCAGACAGACTGTGAAGTCTAAGCCGGGACCCAAGAAGCAGAAGTGGTCTGATAGCCTCTACCCTGGCAAGGTGAGGGATGCCAGGTGTCAAGCCTCTGTCCAGGGCACGAGTGAAGCTAAACTTGCCGTGTCCTGGCAGATCCCCTGGAACCTGAAGTATCTCAAGGTCAGAGAAGTGAAATATGAAGTGTGGATACAGGAGCAAGGGGAAAACACTTACATGCCTTATATATTGTCCCATCAGAATCACACCTTCTCAGAAAACATTAAGCCCTTCACAATATACCTGGTGTGGATACGCTGCATCTTCAACAAAAATCTCCTGGGACCTTTTGCGGATGTGCTCTTGTGTAGTACATAACCTGTTACGCTACCTGTACAGCTCTGCCCCGCGCTCCACTCCGTCTGTGGTTTAAAACTTCTTGTCTTGTAGTTTGTAGAGGGCTGAAGAGGACTAGACTGTACCAGTGCCTACGTGTCTGTTTTATTGCACTCCGCGTGTGTTCTTTAAATGGTATTTATTTCCAGTGAGTGTTTCAAAAAGAAAAAAACAGAAACTTGTGTGTTCTCCAGAGTAACTTCCAGAGGTAAAATTACATGCTGAATACATGTAATTGAAAACAGAATGGAAGTGAATTGTGTGTACCTTGGTCGTGATTGAAATTAGTTTCTATTGTGTGGTGAGTACTTAAGCACAGCGTTAAACTGCAGTTAATTCCATGGCTAGGTGGGCAATTCTCATCGGCTTTTTCATTGTAAGTTATTTTTTTCAATAACTCTGACTGTAACTTTGAGTTCAAGATTTGGTACGAGAGCCTTCATTAAACTGCTGTAAACCTCCTCAATATTTTTTTCTTTTTATTATCTGTCAAAATGGTTATTGTGATAGATGTATCTATTGCTGTGATAAAATGTGTATATGGGTAACTTTTTTGTATTTTGGCTGAAGAGAATGAGACTACAGTCTCAGCTTCGTGTTTAAAATCAGATTTTACTGCACCCCAGTAGCAAAAGGCTGGCATAGCAGATGGGAGGTAGAAGGGATGGAGCAAATAAAATAAGTTACTGTGTTTTAAGATCTGTTTTCATTTTGTGAGTTACATACAGGTCTGTGGGGAAGGAAGGGGATGGTTTGGAAGAGGTGATGGGGAAGAGATTGCACTTAGAGCAATCCACTCCAGGAAAATAATTTTTTTGGAGTTCGAGCAGAATAACCTGTTGGTAACAGCTGCTAACAGGTAGGTGCTTTGCGAAGTAGAGGGCGGGTGGTCGCAAAGCGAAGCTTTCTGGGCACAGGTTTTCATGGATGGTGGCAGGAGGACGCGGAGTCAGGCAGGGGGCAAGCAGATGGATGCCGTCGCGTTGGGCTGGATGGGGCGCGTGGCAGGGGCTGGGCTGGTGACACTGGCACCTCTGTTGCCCCAGTGAGGGGAGTAGTTTATTCTAGGCTTACACTTGTTTTTCCCAGGATCAGAATCTGGTTTCGTTGCTGGGGTAACATGCTGCCTACCTGGGACCTGATCCTGCGCGGTTCTCCTTCAGGTGGAGATCCTAAATGGTGCTGTCCTTGAAAAACAGCTTTGTGTCAAAAGCACAGGCCTTGGGGAAGAGAGGAGGAACGGGGCAGGAGCGCGAGATGTTTCACTGGTAGGTGTGGGCATCCTCCATAGTTTATAACCAGCGTTAAGGCAACAGGAGAAGTGCTTTCTCCTCTCCCTCCTGGTCCCCACCGTCCTCCCAAGGTCTGGATGAATGTTTGAACAGTAGGATAAATGGCTTGCTTTCTGACTGATGGGCTGATAGATGAGCGTCTCAAGGCAGGATTATAATAGGAGTCCTGGAAAGGGGGGGGGGGAAAACATTGCTGTACAAATCAGACAAGAAACAGGAGGGCTGAAAAATGAGTGAAACTCCGCAGTACAACATTGGACCTTCAGGCAAGTGCTACTTCTGTATACTTATTTTCATTATGTCTTGCTTTGTTTTCAAACATGTTCATGATTTAAAGGGGGGGAACCAGAACAACAATCACAAAGTATGTTTGCTTTGCCGTTGCGGCCTTGCCAACTAATAATTTTTGCCTTGATATTTTAAAAGGATGCGTGAATACTCCTGCTGTTGTTTTCTCAGAACTTCTTGCCGAAGTATCTGAGCTGTGCCCCAAGGCCTCCAAGGGGCTGCACATCACAAGCCACGTGCGCCAGAGCAGAGGTGAGAAAGACTGCATCAACGGGTGACAGACGTGAGAGCAGACTGCTTAGGGAAGCCACCAGGCCCTGTAGCTCCCCAGGACCTCGCTGGCTGATCGATCAGCCCCCACTCGCGGAAGGGTTTTGCAGCAGCCTCGCATCCCCGCACCCGTTCAGGCTGAAGGTAGCTATGTGGCCAGTGGCCATCCTCCTGTGGCAAGGATGGTAACGTTGGCACCCTACGAGGTCGGTACTAAGCTTTCAGAAGGCTGACATCTAGTCAGCATTCGTTTTGCTTCAGGTCTCAGAAGTAATTTTCTTCGGGTGTGTGAGCTACCTGTGATCTCCTAACCACCTTTGGTCCTGTGCGGGGCGTTGCTCTGCATGTTGCTTGCCTGCCTGCCTTTGTCAGTGCCTTTTGTAGCAATCCTTTGCCCCCGTGATTTGTAGACCAACCTGTTTCACTTAAAATCACTTTTGTGTGCTTGCAGATCAGTTACAGCACATGAACTATTTTCTTCTCCTATCTTAATGATTCTAATCAACAAAATTGGCTACAGAGCAATGAACTGTCATATACACGGATTTCCACGCTCTTAACTCTAGCATGAAACAGTCTCTTGCATTCAGAGAGTCCCTTTTTCCAGAAGGTAACCAAGTGTGCCTTCCAAAACTGTGCATTCAGGTTCCGTCTGCCTCATCAGTGCTGGGAGTACTTTACGAGGCGAAAGCAAAATTAAAGCATTTTTCCTTTTCAGATTCCGAGATAGCTGAACACTGAAGTTGCGATGGCGGTGTGGCTGTTTGCCTCCAACACCTGATAGATAGGTATAAGAACGCCTGTACTGGAGCCGCTCTGCGGTACCCAAACTCCGCCGCCGCCGGAGCACGCAGCACTGAGAGCACGTGACCCAGTCTGGGGCTGTCCCCAGCTGGGCACGGTAATGTTGCGCTGGTTTGTACCACCTCAAGGACTGCGCTGGAGTGCCAGCATCTTCCCATAGTGAGTTTTGTTTCCTTTTAACGACTTTGCCATCAGAGCTCTGCAGGCCCACTCCATTTTTCGTCCCCAATCCCCACCCCGTCCCATGGGCTGTTGGTTTCCCTTGCTTCACACAAACATCTTCTTGCGCAGCCTCCAGCCTTCACGTCTCAAGAAAACCCAGTGGGGCTTTTCTGTGTCAATGCCACTGCTTAAGTGCTGAGAAGCAATGCTTGCCTGGCATCACTTAAAGCTTAATCCTGTAACGAATGCAGGCTCTCCACGCGTGGGGGCTGGGGCCGCATCTCGCGTGCGCAGAATGACGACGGGGGGGTGGTTGCTGGGTTTCCAAAAGAGCTTATTCCTCAGGCAAGCTTATGGGGCTCCTTTTGACAGGTTGTGTTGTGCAAGAGACTTGCACCTTCCACCGCTGCATCATTTATTTTCCCTCACAAAGCAAATATGTCAAGCTCTGTGGTGCTGCCTGGCCCCGCTGTCCTGGAAGAAGAGAAATAGCTGGGATGAAATCCAAAGCCCTCTGGAGCAGTGCAGGATGCGAACAGCGAGCTGGTCTCCAAATCGCCGCTGCTGGGCTCAGCCATGGATCATCCAGGAGGATTTCCTCTGGCTGCAGTTTCGTATCTCCTTTTAATTAGGCAAAGCGCAAGGAGCAGCCAGCGGCTGTGGGAGGGCTGCTGACTGACGCGTATGAGGCCAAAGAAGGACCACTCTTTGCCAGCACTCGCCAGCTGGCACATGTGAGCTGCTGGAGCAGGGGCTGTGGGTTGTGTGGTCCCGTCCCGACGGGACGGGACTTCTCAGGGGTGACAGTGACTCGAATAGTGCCAGAGCAATTCATGTCACTGTTATTTCCCGTTGCTTACAGCCCAAACTCACCCTCAAAAACCGTGTCCAAGAATAGAAACATTTCTGAAGATGCTCATCTCCAGTCTGGTTTGGGTGTGTTTCTCGAGAAGGACATGCTGCCGCTGGGACTGTGGGGAGCTGAGACTTAACGGGTGACGCTTGTCTTCCATGGACCACCCTGTGCTCAGCACAGTGGCAGACCAGTCGCTCTGAGGTGCAGTCTGGAAGAGCAGGAAGCAGGTCAGAGTAGCACAAATCGAGGGCAGAAAAGCCACTGGGTCAGACCCTCTCCAGGGCTATCGAATGGTGGGAGGGACTTGTTCCAAGCAGCCTGGCAGGTGGCATTTGGCATGTTCACCTGCAGGAGCTCATGTCTGGCAATTTATAGAGCACTTGTTTGCCAGTTTCTCAGGAACCTGTCCCTGGGAAATAATAATGGAATCCTATTTTTTCTTTTGTTTCATATGTATCTTTTAATAGACCTTTTGAGATAGCCTGTTCCCTGCTCAGCATCCTCTGCATGGCTTTTAAACCCTCGTTGCAGGCAGGAATTTTCCTCTTATGATGGAGAGTGGCTTAGAGGTGGGTGTCCTGAGCTTGCTCCCTCAGCTGGGTGCAGCACGAAGACATCTCTGAGCTATTGGCCAAGTGAGAAGCCATGAGGGTGTTCGTCCCCTGTCAGCGATGTTTGCATATGGGTGCAACCCGGCGCCTCCTGATCTCCCTCTGCACAGCCAGCGGGCCACCTTGGTGGGACACTGGGGCAGGGGAGTGAGGTGGTGGCCACCAGCTGATTGTCTTCTCACCAGCCAGAGATGCTCCAGCTCTTATGCGGTGCACTTAGCCCTCAACAAGCATGCAGAATCCTAAACCTCATCCAGAAAAACCCATGTCTGCCATAAATTATTACTGGCTAGCTTTTCCTTAGCAAAATTATTGCACCTTTTTTTTTTTTTTTACTGATCCTATAGATTTCTCCAGCTTTTGGCTTCTTCCTTCTCACAGGCTGGCTGTGGGTGGTAGGGGCAGGCAGTGACGGATTAGCTGCCATCCAGACTCATCACCCAGTGCAGGTTTTATACCTCCAGAAAGTGACTGGAGATACTTAATCAAAATATTTGGGTTTGCAGTGTTCAAATTGAGATTTTTCTGTCTCCTTTCTCTCCCCTTCCCTGATTCTTTTGGACAGATCCTTAAGGAAGTAATAATTCTTAAGGGCAATAACTTAGGACTTTTAAGAGCTACTGTGGAGGGAAGGAAAACAAGGAAAACCAAACCCTTTAAAAGACAGCTTAGGAAACATGTTTGCAGGAAAAAACAGACAATTTCTTAGAGGATTTCAGTGAGAAAGAACACGAAGTGCCTTTTTTGGTTTCATCACCTTGATCTCTAACAACTAAATACATTACTCAAGGTAAACATATGACAGGAATATTTTTCAAAGTTGTCTATTGATTTTTTAATTTTTTTTTTCCCCCCTTCCTTTTCAGGCCACCTTTTTGCCCCTGTCTCTAAGGCTCTGCGCACCCACCGCTCTGGGATCTGTGGATGGCTTGTCTTGAGACACGGCACCTCACAGGGCCCAAATTAAATTAAGACACTTAGGAAATAATTTATTTTTAAGACCCTGCAGGCTGTTGGCGTAGTTGGCTCAGAGGCAGAGCCGCACTCACTGCAGGTAGGCTGGCGGGGACTCTGACCTGAGCCTTTAACCTCTTCAGGGCAGAAGTTGGCCCGTCTGCACAGCAAGGAGGTGATTGCTCTCCGGATCCCTGAGTGAAAGGGACTCTATAAGCACAACATCATTTAATTTTAATTTAATAATAAGCAAATGGGTGACTTCAGCATCTTTATTGCTGTATCTCATCTGCTGAGCTGTATAAATAGCAAACTTATTTCTACAATATTTTTGCTTCTGGTGTCTGTGTGGTGTAAGGCAGGGTAGGTTTAGTGGATAAAAGAGCACTTAATTTTTCCCTGCTGGACTTGGGGTAGGCCCGCTCTTGGAAAGGCTTTCAATGTGATGACTGACAGTCCATCTGTGCTGTGGGTGGTATGAGAAGCATCACCATCTGCGTGTGTGAGGCACATCACCGTCCTCACGTAAAAGAATTCACCTCCCCCAGCATGTCCCAGCCAGGGGGGCTTGAGCCAAAACCCCCCGCTAGCACAGAGGGGGTGGCTGCCACGCAGCAAGCTGCTGCGAATTTACACTCATTGAGGGCCTGGCCCTCCTTGTCACCCTCTCAAATCATCCCTTCAGAACATGCTGATTACTAAATTAATTGTTGGCACGTTCGAACAGATAAACCAAATAGCCTCCTGTTTGCTCGAAATAACTTGGCAGCGATCATCACCTTTAAATGCTGCTTAGTCCTGCCACTTGAAAATGTGTTGCCTTTAAAATTTAATTGAGTTTCTCTTTGTTCGGTGTTTATTCAAACGGCTAGCTTGAATTGCCTGATTTACCTTCTGGGTTAGCCGTGTCCCTGTATGCATAATGCAGCCTTCACAAACCAACCCACCCAGTTTGTCACCTGTCTTTGTCCTAGAGGCTCCCTGTTCTTTTGTTCTTCCTTACTTGGATGTTATTCTGGTTATAGCGGTCGCCCCCTCCAGCTCAGCCAGCGTGGGGGTAAGGTGGACGGAGGTGGGACAGCCCGTAGGCGTACCATCTCCAGCAGCAGTGTTGTTTTCCCACTGTGTGTGGATTTCCCACGGTGCTTTCCTGTGGACATCTCTAGGGGTGAGACATTTCTGTGATGAGTCAGCTCCTCCTGCTTCTTCAATCGCCCGGCTAAAACCTGAGAGGTCCCTGTTGCCATCCACGACCAGGTATTGAGATGGCAGCTGCTGTGCGGACTCTGACGGATCTCTTGCTTTGGGCTGATTTCACCGATACTGAAAAAAAGAGATGAATACCGGCCTTTCCCCACCCTTCAGCCCCAGGGAGCCATGTCCGCTTGTATTCAGGGACTGTTCATACCAAGAGTGTCTCAATGGGCACCTTGGAGGGTGGCAGCAGATAAAAGTTGCAGGCTTGGATGAGCGCAGAGCTGTGCCCGCTGCCCAGTGGCTCCCCCAGCCCTGCTGCGGCGGACCTGTGCTTTGGACGAGGTGCCCTGCCCTGCATCTCCATCCTGCCCAGGTGTGAGTGGGTCTGGCCCAGCTGGAGGCATTTCTGCCTGTGTTTTGCTTTTCCTGACACAGCTGGTGCCACATGGGCACAGCATGCAGCTTCACAGGGTGGCTCGGGCAACTTCTTTGACTCCTTCACCCCCACCTTCTGGTGAGTGATGAGTGGTGCCCACTTCTTCTCACCTGAGAAAGCTGTGATACTTGATTTATTTACCCAGCCACACGTCTTCCCCCCCCAAACAAACTTATGGCTCAAGGAAAAAGACTTTCTGTAACGACTCAGCAAGGATCATGCCACATCCTGGTGCTCTTGCATGTCTTGTTGGTGGCAAGGTGCGACATTTCTGGGCTGGGAAGCGGAGGCTCAGGCTGCTGCTCACACTGACTAGCAGGGTAGGGGGACTGGTGGCCATCAGGCCAATGCTTTCATGAAACATGCCTGGTTTTTTACGGGATTCTCGCTGCAAGAAGCATGGGGGAGAGGGAGGTGGCGTGTGGGGCCCTGCCATCTGCGGTCACTTACTGGAGAGTCTCGTGTTTTTTAGGTGAGAGCCCAATGGGGAACTGTAGGTCTGAGCCTCTGGTTTTAGCTGGGGGCTCTGAGATTTGCTGTTTGTACAGGCTGTCTTCCCAATCCTGCTCCTCTGTTTCAAGGATCTCTATCATTCTCCCCCACTTCTTTGGACCCCATCTTCTGTTTTGCCATCAGAAGATGGAAAATTTGAGCTGAACTTTGGGCGGGGGGGAACCAGGGCGAGAGCTCCTTGGGAAGACATTGGCATGTCTCCAGCCGCGGCCAGGGAGCCCCTGACGGCATCGTTTGTGCAGCCCTCTGTATTCTGTAAACACCTCTTTCTTTCATCTGTTTTCTTTGGACAGAGAAAGGTGCTGTCCTCCATGCATGAATACTTTTCTGTTTCAGTGTCAGACAGTGGTGAAAAATCTCTTTCCTTCCTTTTCCTCCAGGTTCCTCCCTCAGGATTACGATGGTGCCTCAGAGGAGCAATCTAAAATGTATTTCACTTGAGGGGAAGAATGGAATTCAGTTTGGGAATGTTGTCTGGGAGCGAGAGTTTGCAGGTGCTTTGGATTCTTTTTCTTTTCCCATCTCCTGGTTGCTAAATTTTGGGCAGGAGGTGACTCTGCGTTACATCCTATAGTTTATGGTGCTGCACGGAAGATGCTCTCTCCTTGGAGAAGGGGACCAGGAGACGTTGCTGCTGCAGCTCCAAGGGGCCGGACACCGCAGTCGCACATCCCAGCTGCTTCTGTGAGAAACACTTTGTTTCTCTGACAATTTTTCTTCCCTCTCTCCCACCGCAAAAAGCTCTATTACGGAGACAATCACTTTTTAATTGAAAAATCTAAATTCCAGTGCTAGGTTCCTATTCAAAACTAGTTTTTAAACAAATTTCAACAATCCTTTAGGGGTTAGAGGGTGGTTTCTGACTAAATAGTTTTTTATGTAGAGCATTTTCCTTTTCCCAGGCTAGAGGAAGGGCTGAGAAACCAGGGGGGCTGACCTGAGAGTCCCTGTCTGCATTGCAGACACCACCAGATTTGGTGGAAATCTCAGGGCAGACTTTTGCCCCCAAAAGGGTGCTGCAAAGCTTGGGTGCACCTTGCAGACAAAAAGAGAACCACCAAATAGCAGCTGGCTTCATCCTCTATATTGTGCGTTCTCCTTCTAGATGCCACCACCTTTCAGATCAAGGACCTAGTTTAAGTGTGTTCCCACCTGGAGAGGCAGGATTTCTTACAGCCCAGGCTAGGGACATCTCTAGCCAGCGGATTGCGGTTACCACAGCAGTGGTGTAGGCGAAGGTGGCAGGTATAGAACACCAGGCTATTGATGGGCACAGCTGCCTGTGTGGTTTTTCCCAAGGCAAGCAAGAGCAAAGCGTAGTTGTGGCCAGTCTGATGCATCCTTGGCGGTAGCTCAGATGAGGGCCACCTAGGTAAGTGCCTCACACAAACAAGCCACCCAGTTCTAGGCAAGCAGTTTGGCTCTTCTTTCTGAGCTGCCTTTCAAAGCAGTAACGTTTCAGGGGGAAAAAAACCAACCAACCAACCAACAAAATTACCCATGCAGAGCAGTAGTGCTCCTCGGTTTCTGCTGCTCTGGGCCAGATAAGCCGTTAACCTGGAAACGCTATATGCTTGGTGGAAATAAAAAGAACCACTTAAAGCCAATCCCATATAATCTTTAGGAAAATATTCCGTCACCGTCAGGTGAGTAACAGCTTCAGGAGCAAGCAAACATACCTGAACCCAGCCAGGTGCAGTCAGTGCATCCAGCTGCAGCTCCAGGGAGCTCTGCCCTTTCTTTCCCCCGGTTCTGGTTTGGTAGCTTTTTTCATGCCCTTTGCCTTCGCGTAAACAACCGCGCTGGTTGCAGAGGAATAAACAAAAATCAGGCCCTTGAATGCAATTGCGTACCGGGAAAAAGACCACAGCAGAGAGCCATGAAAACATGTGCACGGCGATGCAGGCACAGCCAGGTTTGCCAGGGCTGCGAAACAGGGGGGCTGCCGCCTGGGCCTCCCTGGGAGAGTACGTACCTTTACACAGATTTACAGCAAAAGGGGGGGGAATCTGTAACTGGCTAGAAGAGGGACCCATTTACTGCTTAACTCTGAAGCTCCCTGACGTACAGGGGAGCCCATCCATTGCCACAGAATCCAAACAGACTCAAAATGTGGGGTTTTTTTACCCTGCCCTTTTACGACTTTGCAAAGAAACACTATGAAAATGCACTCTATAAATGCAAACTAACCGCAAATCAACAGCCTGAAGCAGAGGCAACAAGAAGCATAAAACCAGTGCCATTTATTTTAACAGGTTTTGTCCATTTCCGTTTAAAGAGTCTAAACCACACCAGTACCTCTAGCAGCAGCGCCCACCTGATGTGTGTCTGCTGCTACCCCAGACCAGCTCTCCGGTTACCAGGAGCTCCAGGTATTTTGGACCTCAACGTATGGCATTTCCCTTAATGTCCTGCCTACTGGAAGCCACGGTCTTGCAGGCATTGCCAAGAGCAAGCTACCCATCATTCACCTGGAGGTGTGGCTCAGGGTAATTAATTTCCCAGTTTAGTTAAGGCAGCAGTTCATACCCTGCCAGGCTGGGAGGCCACGTGTAATGGCAGGGCTTCCAAGTTAAATGCCACTGCCGGTGGGGTTGCTGTCTTCCCCTTATCTAAGCTGCATCCGTGGCAATATTCCAGGGCCAAGGCTGGGAAGGGACAGCGGGCTGGGACGTGGTGGTTGTTTTCGCCTGGCGTCCCTCGCCAAGCCCCCTGGGCTGCCTCATCTCTGAGCCGTGAGCTGTCTTCTCCTCGGTTAACTCGGCGCGATGGTTCCAGCTGGTCCCAAGCCATCATAATTAACGCCATGTCTTTCCCATTTCTCTCCGGCTTTCAGACTCACGCCCAGGCTCCTGCCAGCTCTTATCAGCCGCCCTCCCCCCGGTGCCAGCGGAACAGCAGCAAGCAGGGGGAAGGACTAAGGGGGCTGCCAGGAGACAGAGGCAAAAAATTAAGCACCCTGGGGAAGAAGTTCTGGGAAAAAAACTGGTCCTCAGGCTTTCTGTTTCAGATGCCCGAGCAGCCAGGGAGAGCAGCATGCATCACCCCTGGTGCTGGAAAATGTGATGCCTGGGGACTGGGCTCCTGCCAGGCAGCTTCTCTGTGGTCTGCTCCTCTGCTTCCTCCTCCTTTGACCAAACCAAGCAAGCTGGCTGTTGGCCTGAGCACAGGAGAATCAAGAAACTGCAAACATGCAGTGATGTGTGGTCAGACAACATTCACGCTCTCCTTTCTGCTGTGCAAAATGGCATGCATGCCCTGGCTGAGCGAGGCATGTGTCCTGCTTCCGCCACCCCTCCAAGCCTGCCTTGAGACCACCTGGGACTGCAAGTCCTGGACTAACCCCTTGGTGCAGCCCACAACGATGCAAGGCCAGGCTTTGCCAGGCCAGACTGGGACTGCTGCATCACCTCCCACCTCAAAAATGGGATTAAAGTTTGCTCTCAGTACCACAAGGCTCTCTGCATTTTGTGGCCGCTTCGCCGTCCTCTCCCGCTGTTTGCTGGCCAAGCCAAAGGGCTGTGGAGCAGCACGAGCAGTGAGCAACGTGTCCCATGGGTGTGCTGGCTGCGCTCCCCACCATTCATCAGAGTTATTGCCTCCTCGAGGCGTGAATTTCGGGCTCTCTGTCCAGAGAGAGGACCTCTGGCACACAAGAGGGTTACCTCAGAGCAGCCGCATGTGTCCCCCTGTCTTCTCCATCTTTACCTTCTTGCCTCCTGTCTTGAGAGACCGTGCGGTGAATAGCAAAGGGCACTCAACAGAGGGTTTTATTTGTGAGGGCAGTAAAAGAAACTGGAGCAGATACTATGTTTTGCCCCTATATTGCTGAAATGTAGATAAAGTTGATCCAAACCTATGCTGCACCTGGAGCTGAGAACTGCTGGTTGACTTCTCTGCAGGAGATTGAAGCCCTGATTTTTAACTGCCAGGTTTTAGATGAAATATTTTGATTCACCCCAAAAGGGACAGAGCAAGCCTGCCAAACACTGGCTCTTCCCATGAAATTGGGGAAACAGCCATTTTCTTCTCGCATTTGGTGACTGGCATTTCAACATCAAGATCAATGCTTGGATTTAAGAATCACTTTGGAATCATTTTGCTGGGATTTTATTGGGGTTGAAAGACAGAGCTTGTGAGTGTTTTATTAGCTCTCCCTTTACCTTCAAAGAGGGCATCTATTGTTTATTAGTTTAAAAAAAGTTATATTGAGTTCCTGCTCAATAACTCCCTGCTGAACTCCAACACAGTGGCGGCTTAATCCCAGCACAGGGTCCTCTTCGGAGCAGGACAGAATCCCAAAACCATGGAAATGTGTTTGGGCAAAACCCGTGCAAACCTCCATCTCCCTGGGCAAAGGCGATGGGCAGGAGAAATGTCCTGGCAGGGGCGGTGGCAGAAGGGCTGCGGACGCAGGTGGAAGGGGGTTGCCTTGCAGGGCAACCAGCAGCAGGGCAAAATACGGTCACATGGAGTGCCAAATAATTTTGACCAAGAACATATCTAGGTTTATTCATGGATAATTCACAAGCAGAAATAAATTGTTTGCTGGGAACAGCTTGCTTTCTTCTTTTTATCATGTTGTTTGTGTATGCCACCACATTAGAAGCGACATGAGAACTTCTCTGTCCGCATGGGCTCAGTACAGGCATCTCTATAAAATCCGAGGAAAATGAGCTGTGAAGAGCTGGAGCGCTTTTAAGAGAGGAATGTTTTACAGAGGAAAAAAAATCTGGCATTAAAAAGACATCCATTTCTTCTGTTGGGCTAGTTACATTCTAAAATTCATTTCTTTTGGGAGGAGTGGGGAATTTCTACCTGAAGCTGGAGCCAAGCTGTTTATCCAAATCAGAGGGAGAGGGTTCAGATGAGAAATATTTTCCCACCTGCCAAACCTCCCCCAGCATTTATAAAAGCTGATTCCCCACTCCTGATGTTGGGTTGTGGCTGTACTTTGTGTCTCAAAGGACCTATGATTTTTTTATTTCTCAGCAGGTTTTAAAGTCTCTTCCTGTGCAGAGGGAGAGAGAAGGGAGAAATGATGGTGCTTGTAAGAAGGGCCACAAGTGAACGATCTCCGGGAGGGTGTTGGATGAAGCCAGCCTCGGTGATGGCTCCCCGGGCTCCAGCCAGGTTGTGCTGGGGTTGCCCTGGCTGGTTCCTTTGCTGTGGGATTGCTCTGTGCTTCCAGCTGCAGATGGAGATCAGAGCTCGGAAACAACACCTCTCTCTGACTGCTCAGCAAACCCTGTGAAGTCCTTCTGGCTTCTGACCCCAGGCCACCAGCTTTGCCTCTTCTTCTCCGCGGGACCCAGCAGCTCCTTCACCCATGGTGGCCGAGAAGGAGAGGCTGAGTGGTGGCTGGGTGGTGCTGGTGGTCTCCCTTCAACATGGCATCCCTGGCTCTGGGGTCTCTGCCAGCCTGTGGGGACCTTGGTCAGAGCCTGGGGGTCGGGAGAGCTCAGTGACAGCCACGAGGCTGGGCAGGGACTGCTGTCCCTGTGCCGAGAGAAGCAGATAACCCACAGCATGGTGGTGGGACCCTTTGCACCTCCGAAGGGAGGCTGAGCGCCAGGACCTCGCACCGCACGGTACCTTGCAGCAGCACCCATTGCACAGTGCTGCTGGGCGAGCACAGCGTCCCCCCCACACCCCACGAGCTGCCCCAGCACTGAGCGGCAGCGTGTGAGACCGGTCCCCACACCAGCACCCCTGGGAGACCCGGAGGTGGCTCTCTGGTGGCCCCAGCGTCCTCCAGACACCACACAAGTTCACCTGGAATAGGTGTGACACCTCGGTCCCAGCATCCTTGTAACTGAGGCTGGACTGAGCCCCTGGGTGGGGATAAGGACTTCTGGGGGAGGGCGAGGGTGGCGAAGACGACTAGGGCTGGAATGGAAACGCTTAATTTGCCCCAGGACTTTAATTTCTTCCATCTGCCTGGCAAAGCGCTGGCAGACTCATTAGAAACTGGCTCAATAATGGATGTCAATGGATTAAACAATCCACGGTCTCCTTCAGTCCTCTGAAAAGGGGGTGTCCTGCCTCCCACCCCGCTCCGCTCCTGCCTCTTCCCTGTCTCCTGACCCCCCCTGCTACGGGCGCTGAAGGTCCCGCTTCCCCCTTAGCCCACACCAGGAGCACCGAAGCCCTTTACGGAAAGAGACCCGAGCTGCCTCCTCCAAACAGGAATAGAAGCGGGGTCTTCACTGCGGGCTCGCAAGCAGCTGGGGCCCCTCCCCGTGGCAGCCACCTCGCAGCGGGGTTGCGGCTGCAGAAACCGGACCCAGGGTGATGGCGGGACGCTGCACTGCGAGCTCCTGCCTGCCAGCGGCTCTCACCTTCCTCCCGAAGCTGCTGCTGGCTCCGGTTAAGGGTGCTGTAAGGTTTTTAGGGTGAACCTGGTGCAAAACTGCCAAGAGCTAGCTAGCAGTAATTATTTTTGACAGCTATCACAGAGAGTGTCCTGGGCTGAGATGAAGGGGTTTTTTTCGCTTATATCAGCTCCACAACAGAGGTGGCTTTCTTTTAACATCTATGTTAATTAGTTTGAGAATATTTATCCATGACATATCTGTTGGTAAAGGTTCCTCACCTTGTGTTGGTGGAATAAGCAACTGAACCTTTATGGAAAAAGAAGGGGAGTGTTTTCTCTTCCTGTCTGGTATCTGAGTGCTGATTAAAATGCATCCCAGCGCTGCGGAGGGCTTGCACAGTCAGGGCAGTCCACAACCCTGCAGAGGCCGGGCTCCTCCCATTAGCTGTGTATTGCACTACCCCTTGTTAGCATATATTTTAAAGCTTGTTTTGATGCCCTCAGTACCAGAAGTTACTCATCAGAGACCTCATAGCAGCTGTACAAGCCCTGCCTGAACCTTCGGAGAGCTCCATCACAAGCACCCTGCAGAACAGCTCTCGGGGCAGGGTTTATGGGGTGGGGGGCGTTTCTTTAAGTGATTCCCCATTAAATGGCTCCCATAGAAGCCACATTGCCTTTGTGCCCTCCACCCCATCTAGGTGATTGACGCCTGGCCCAGCTGCAGCCGCTGCTGCTCTGTGGAGGTGGGGGACAGAGATTTTCTGCAAAACGAGTGACGGCTGCTCCCACCCATGCGAACCAAGGGTGCAGGTTTGCTTCTGCAGCGTGTCAGAAGATGCTGACACGATGCATCTCTGTTCTCCTGTACCCTTTCAAACACTTAAACTCTCATGTTGCCAGATTTAGATCTTTCTCAGTCTTTTTTCCTCCTGTCTAATGCATCGTTTTCTTCCTTGCTGGAGTTTTGATGAGCTGAGTGGACTTGACTTGCCCAGGGACACCCCCGAGCTAGCCACCCTCCTGTGATTTTACGATACGTGGCCTGGAAGAAGACATTTCTTTTGCTGAAGGTGGCTGAGGTGAGTGAGCTGTGGGCTGGCTGCGGGGAGCCGTCCTGCCCGACGAATCCCCGTGGTGAGGACGGAGGAGAAGGAGCTTCTCAAAGCTTCCAGCAGGTAACGCTGGGCTGTATCTGCTCTGCCCCTCCGGGTACCTCTGGGGGGGTTAAGCTTGGCCATGCTGACTAATAAATAAACACATTTTTAGAGGCCTCGCTAAGCTCTTTTTTGATAGTCATTAATAGTCCATAGAGGCTGGGGATAAGAGAGCTGTATCTCGCCACGGGCAGGCTGTGATCAGCCTTGTGATTTGCGCTCGGGGGGTACTGCTCTTTTAATAAACCAATCTGATTTAATGGTATTGTTTTCATACACGGAAGAAGAAAACAAATTATTGATTCTTTACTCACAAAGAGGTAGCTTTGCAGCCGGCAATGATTTTTCAATACGCAATGATTAGAAAAAAGGAGTAAGGACAGTTCACCGTACTTTTGAGCATCCTTGGCAGCCCATTTTATTATTATAGGAATACGTCATTTGCTTTATAGAATTTTCTCAAGTCTGTATGAGATCAGACAAAGTCTGACCTTGTGCCATTTCTCTCCCTGGCTCTCTCCTCTGCTGTCCACTGTAACCTACTGCAGCATCCAGCAGCCCTTGAAACAAACTCATTATCTGCTGAGCCAGCCCGTAGCTGGTGTGAATCAGCCCACTGACAGCCCCGGAGGAGACGGCAACACCGACACCAGCATCTCTGCGATCTGTTGCTTTGGTTTTCACAGAGAAAAACCGAATTTTGGAGGTGCCTCTGTCCCGACTCGAAGACGTCCATTGTGATGGGAAGCCCTCTGCCTGTGTTGGATGCAGGTGTGCTGCGGGGCTGTGGTGGGGAGAGATCAGGCGGGAGGTGAAGACTGGGTCTGCACTTACGTGGTTAACGTAGGCATGGCCCAAGCCACTTTCCACCAAATCTATGAGGGGGGGGAGAAACTGAATTTCAGCTTCCTCAGTATGAAGCTGGAGCCCTAATCACTAACCCATCTCAGAAATGTGAATTTTGCAGAGTGACTCCTGTAAACCTGGTTTGCAGCACACGGCAGGAGACAGCCCTCTCCCCGAGACAATTAAAATCTGATTTATGAGGCACAGTGGACAGATGGCATCTGGTTTTTCTGTTCAGTGGTCCCTACAGAATAAAACAGGCAAACTTCAAGGCCCTAACTCTGCAAAGACAAAGAAATTACTTCATTGCCCACACTGACACCTCCCCTCCCACCACACCAGGGCTCAAATCCACCAGCCCAGCAGGCACCTGCTGTCCCCCCTTACTCTGCCTTTCGACACCCAAATGTCCTCTATTTCCCAGCCCTTCCTGGGACTGCCCCGCGTCCCTTTGCTAACGAGGGCAGGCAAAGGGGTGCAAGAAAGCAGTTCAAATAGACAGTGCCTGGCTGCTTTGCGCAGCGTGCACGGGGCAGCTCTGGCACATGGGGAGGGGCTGATGCTGCGGGCATAAAAAAAGCAGTCTATACTCAGAGCAATCAAGACTCTTCAGGAAAATGAGATTTTCCTTTTTGAAGGATATGTGCAAAAGCATCACTGGGTGGGAGAAGCAGGGGAAGGAGCGAGCAGCCCCTACCTCTGCACCGCCCGGGGCCAGGCTGGAGCAGAGCCCCAGAGAGCAAAGCCAAGCTGCCGGCACAGAAACACGTGTGTTGGGGGGGTTTTGCACATTTTCTTGCACCTCTTGAACTGTGATCAGTCTTGAAAAGCCCCTGCCAAGCCCAAGCATTCCTTGTTTCCCATTTCTAGAAGAGGAGGAGGAATGAAGGCAGGGAAACCTCTGCGGTGGATACCGACTGCTGGGCTCTTCCACCCGAATATCAGCCAGCTCTTTCCGGCTGCCTCCAGCGCTCCCCGGCACACGCAAAACGCTCGCTTGCTGCGTGCTGCGGCAGCGGGGAGTGACAAAAGAGGCCTGGTGCAGGGATGGGGCGGGAGCCTGGGGTCTGCCTGGTGATGGATGGGGGGGGTCTCATCGCTGCAGGGACCACAGCGGAGGCCTTCGACTCGGGTTTCTTGTCTTGCACTAATAATAGCAGCTTTCACCAGGGAAGGCGGAGTCTCTGAGGACACCTCAAGATCACAAATGATAAGCTCGGACACGTCACCCTAACGCTCTCTTCTTACACATCTGCTCACACAGGCTGTCCGCTCTCAGCGCTGTGTTCTTTCTCTTTCCTTCTTTTCTTTCTTTTTCCAAGTCCCTTCAAAGGGCGATTAAGCAGCAGGACTTTCTGATGTCCTAATCCCGCCTTTGTGGAGGCAGAAAGCAGGACAAATATCACCTTGTCGCTGCCATTATAAGACTTATTTGAGCACAATCAAAATACGTGGCTCCCGGGTGGTGCCGGTGTCTCCACGGAGCCCACGGGGACTTTGGTGACACAGGGGGTGGTGGCACCGCGGCCCCAAACTGACCCTGTAGAGCAGGGCTGGTGCCAGCATTGGCCAGGGGGTAGCTCAGCAGGTGGGTGGACCTCATCTCCCCCATGAATTGCCTCCTCTCCTTGTAAAACCCCAGGAAAGGCCACAGCTGCTGATTTCACCCCATCACGGTCATTGCCTGCCTTAGCCTAAATTTCTGGCGAAGTCGAGGCCGACGAGGGAGGCTGTGTTTCTCCACCGGCGGTCTCTCGCAGCCACCCTGAGCCCAAGTCTCTGGTAGCTGAAACGCAGTTTGCTCGGGAACATCCGTGTTTGATTAGATTTGGCCACGAATGACAACAGAGCTGTGGACTGGCAGCCAAAGCGTTTCCTAAAGCCGCCTCCAGAACAGGCTGGTCTTGTTCCCCCAAAGTGTCCCACCTTGACCTGCCCCAAGATCCCCTCTCAGCTGTGCCACCTCTCCCCCTCACCAAAATCAAGGAAAACTAGGCTGGGTTGCCTTAAATTGAATAAAATTACCTGCTTCCAGATTATTTGCTGTGGGCGAGGAGCAGAACTGGCAGACTCTGGTGAACTGAACAGAAATCATGAAAGGAGATTTGTCCCAGTCGTGGCAAAGCTCAGCCTCCTGGTGTCCGGCTGGCACCTAGATGCGCTTCGTACAAGCCCAAATCTGCCGTGCAGTTTAACAGATCCCCCCTTTTTTTCCAGATTTAACTCAGAGGAGCCAAGTGCTTGTTTCAGGAAAGGTCAAGGCACTAAACCCCAGATTGTTTATGTACATGAACAGCCCTGGGACGTAACACGCTTTTCTTACTCTGAGCCTTTTCTGATGCAGCCAGAATGGGCAATTAAAATTGAACACCTGCAAAAATACGGCAACACTTGCAGCGTAGCCTGCACCACTGTATCCGCTAGCCTCATCCTGCAATAGAAACTCCATCCCTGCTCGGATACGGCCAAAAATAAAATCCAATAGAGCAAAACTCGCCCGAAAAGCAGGAGTGGAAAAGGCGGTCCCATGCCTGCTTGAGCAGACAGCTTGGCCAGCAGCACTGTTGAGCTGTGGTCACTTCCCCCAGGCAAAAGCCCCCTGCATGGGCATGTCCCGTCCCCTTTCTATGCAGAGCGGGACTCATGTTTTCCTTGGACTTTTCCCTATACCTGTTTCAAAATCCCCTGTATTCATCTGGCTGGACCTGGGGGGACAGGATTGAACCATCCCTTGGGCATTTCTCTCCACTTTCCCAAGACTGAGTATCGAGTGGGGAAAAATCTTCCCCACTTTCAGGTGCTTTCCGAAGGCATCACTGCATGCTGCCACCTCCAGACAGCCAGGGAAAGGTCAGGCAGCCCATATGCTGAGTTCACACCCCTGCAGACTGAAATATGAGTTCCTGGTATCGGCCAAGAAAACTCGCAGGTTTCAAGAAAAGACCTGGCGTCTCTGCACTCCCTCGCCCTCACCTCTCGCAGGGACGCCATGACCCCTCCTTGTGCCTGGTGATGCACAGACGTCACAAATCACAGCCTCCCACCCCAAAAGGAGGGAAAATGGTGAGTCCGATTGCCTAAATTGGAACTGGGCCAGGGACTGGGGAGGGAAGGATCCTCACGCTACACCCAAACCCAAGCAGCAGGCAGAAGCTGGGAGCACACGGACTGCCTGGCTGCCCCACACGCGGGGGCACGAGCAGCACCTTGCCCACAGGCTGGCAGCTGAGGGGTGTCCGGGGGGGGTCCCCGGTGTGCTAGATGCGAGAAACCTCTTTGCACCCACATCACTTCTTGGATTGGTGATGCTGGGGATGGCCCAGGGGAGTAAAATATGGTTCAGCTGAGGAGAACAAATGAGGCTGATCCTTCAGTCAGGAGAGAAACAAAAAACAGGGAAATCCCCAAGGAGCACGTGGAGACAGTCTGGGGAAGGAAAACTCCTCCTGTTTGGGAAAGGATGCTCATGTCTTTGGCTTGCCTTGTTTACAAACCAGAGCATTTCAAAGCCCCAAAGCATGGCTGGATTTGCGGTGCCTCCTGGTTGGTAGCAGGCAGTTCTAAGAGCCGTACCGTTTTAAAACCCATCCCGGGGACAACCATGGGGTCAGTTCAAAAAGTCCTGAAGTGTAGGGGTTCTTGGGAACAGAGACAATCCTAGCAAAACAGCAGGTATCCAAAATAGTTCTAGAGGATGAGTTCTTGGAAACTTGGCCACAATCTGAAGACTTCAGTCCAGAAGGAGCCAAGAAGACACCCCTTGCAGAGAGCTGAGACACAGGCCAGCATAACCCCACAACAGCTGATTGACCAGAAAAAAAAACAATGTCGGGGTGACCCTGGAGAGAAAGGCTTGTCCATACCCAGCTGTGGTCCAACTTGTCAAAGCCTCACAGCAAGAGTTTTACCACCATCGCTTCGTTAACGGTGCTTGGTCTGGGGGCTTGTCCTTACACTTCATTTGCAAGCTTGGAGGGACTAAACCCCTCTGTGCCCATGGTGCTCTGTGCCGCAGTTCGAAGAGGCACAGCATGGATAAGTAGGCATGATGGGAAGGTCAAGTTTAAGAGACCTCACCCTCCAGAGCTATTTTGGGTAGTATTTGGATATATTTGGAGGCCTGCTTTTCTGGTAGGATCATCACCACTCCCAAGAACTCCTAAACTTCAGGACTTTTGGGCTGGTCCCTGCAGTTGCCCCTGGGATGGCTTTTTAAATCAGAAGAGCCGTTCCTGTACCTCTACACCGCTGATGTGATGCATTTTAAACACGGTGCAGGAAGAAGAATCTGCTTTCTCCTGCGACTTCTGAGCACCTGGGTCCACGCTCAGGCTGCTGCAGTGTCTCATCCTCCAAGCAGCCATCCTGCTCCATCCCGCTTCCCCACGCTCCCAGCCCAGAGCAACGCACTGCAGCGACCCCTGGAAATCTGGATTTTAATTGGAAAGGATGGTAACAGAGGGAAAAAGGCGATGGTGGCGGGATATGAAGCGCAGCTGGGCGGACTGGGCTGCAAAGGGAACTGGGGAATTACTGACGCTCTAGCAGCTTGGAATTTGGCAGTCCGCAGATGAAACTTTTAAGATGCTGTTGGCAAGCACGGGGCACAGGCAGCCTGTCGAGCCAATGCCACCTGCTGGAGACAGCGCTTGGAGACCATTATTCACGGCCTTGGTTAAATCAGTGTTTCTTAGCCATCCTTGGGCCCAAAGCCCCTCTTCCTCAGCTTGAAGACCTGAGCCCCTGCCTGGGGGACGTGGGGGAGAAACCCGGGACGCCCGCAACTATAACCCCTCCACTGCTGCAGGGAAGGTTTCTTTTCTCCCAGGTTCCCGGTTTCCTTTCCCCCATTTGCCTTATCTGACAGCTAATTATCATTCCAGAGGTAATTGCTGGAGGAGCCATATGGGATCCATAAACTGCTAATGCTGGGGGATTTTTTTTTTTCCCCTGAAGAATCAAAAGACCGGAGAAGTCCAATAGATTATTGTTGTTGTTATTGGTATGATTATCACTGCTGTAATAGCAGCCGAAATCACCAAATTAGGTTGCAGAAACGGTTATTGCTGTGCAGACACGAAGATGAGGTTCTCTTCCCTGAAGCCATCCCAGTCTAAGAGGATTTTAATTGGGAGGAAATAACATGTTCACAAGCTTTAAGGAGAGAGTTACAGAATAAACCCAGACCTAAGGGGAGGGAAGGAGGAGTGAAGTGAAGCCTCAGTGCAGAGACCCCTCCATGCAGGGACGATGTGGGGAGCAGCTGCTGCAGGGGCGGTGGACCTGGGGGGGCTCAGCGCTTCTGCGTGCGTGTACATGTAGCTACTGTACTAAGCCATTCCTTAGGCTCCAGTGATACTGCTACTTATATCGTAAATTCGATGATCTTCCCTTTACTAGCCATTAATCTGCTTCTTTTCCTGACAATTTTATACTCTTTTGATAAACTGTTTGTCTAACCGCTTGGAAGAAACCATGTCAAAAGCTGCATCTTAGGCGTTCGCCCAACTAATGAAGAAAATCCATCACGAGGAGAGTTTATCTATTGCTTTGCTGGATGTAAATAAAACGCCAGGCTAATTTACTTCCATTAATCTTAAAGGCCATTGCTACAATGATAGTCCTATGTCAGAGTGGATTTTTTTTTCCTTTTCCACATAAATATTTAAGCAAGTACTGAAAGCATAAATAAATTGCTTTCTAAAAGCCAGATTATTTTTATAACCAGCGATTTAACAATAAATTTGGATTTACTTGCTAGCTCTTACCTGAAGCCGGCCCATGCTTCACCCGCATGGGCTTGGAGCCGCTTGGGCTGTTTTTGCCGAGCATCTTGTGGGGTCTCCGAGTGCCACGACCGAGTGTCACCCCACTGGTGTCACCCCCAGGCAGTGGGGTGGCTTTGGTGGGCGCTCAGGCTGCTCTTCCAGGTCTGTACAGGGCTGCTGCAAAGGCCAGTCAGGGTCCTGTGCCTGCATCGGGCAGCTGAAGAAGCGAACCCTAAATGCAGCGAAAAAGGCATTTAGTTTATGCCGGGTGCAGCCAGCAAAGTGCTGGAGCAGGCTGCTGGGAGGGCAGTCGGGATCACCAGCCTTGGGGGTGGCTAAGAACAGGCTGAGCAGGAGTAGGGTGCCTGTGTAGGGGGACCTGGGTGGGCGCCTGTGTGCGGGGGGGTGTGCATGTGTGTGTGGGTGCATGCTTGCATGGGGGTGGGTGGAAGCACGTGCGTGTGTGGGGTGGCACACATGTGTTTGCACGTGTGTGCATGTGTTCAGCTGGTTGGAGGTGACTTGGCCCCAGCCCTCCTTCCCCCAGCCTTGTTTTCTGCCAGCTGAAGGGCCGTTAAACGCAGATCGTGCCACTTGGATCACTGCGGAAAGAAAGTTTCCTCCTCGTGAAGCCCTGCGAGGGTGCGTGCCCATGTTCCCAGACGCTACTCCCCGAGCGCTGGCAGCGAGCAGTGCATTCCTCCAGTGCCATGGATGGGCATGAGGGTGCTGCAGGGATGTCCTCCTGCGAGGAGCCCCAGCAGGAGCGAGAGCATCCTTGGTGGGATGGGGGTTGCGTTTAATCACCCCTGCTGGGACCCACCTGCACTTCAGCTCTTGCAAGCCCAGAGAAGGTGACTTAACTTGTTTCTCCACTGTTTTTTCCCTTGCTAGGATGCTGCTGCCTTCTTAAAGCCAGAGCAGTCCTGCCCCAGCTGCGCAGCCAGCTTGTACTGTGTCCAGTTTTTGTTACCCCACCCCAACCGTGATGATGCCTGGTGAAATTTAGTTAAAACAGGATCGCTCCTGAGAAGAGATCTCGTTTATCAAGCATGACCCCAAGCGAATTTTTATAACTACATTATAAACCCATAAATATAGGTTTATCATAGGAAATATGACATGTTCATAGCTGGAGCAAACCAAACCTGACACTGCATGGTAAAGGCTGATACGGCCAGAGCCGTCCACGGGATTTCTCTGAATGGCCGTGACCACAGTTCAGAGCCTGTGCACTTTGCTGGCTACATTGACAAGCCTGTGGAAAAAAATGACTAATTAGAGGAAGGTAATGATCAGTCTCAGCAAGAGCGTGGCTTTGCTTCTCTCATTTATCCATACATTGCTCTTTTTGTTAAATCAAGAGGGATTTTTATTCACATGCATAATTGCCTAAATATGTTCCCACACGCGTTTAGCCAGCAAACTCACATGTTGCAACTAAGGAAATGCAAAAAACCCCTAGAATAATCCCCACTACCTTGTGCAATGTTAAGGTCAAGCAGATGCAGCCGGAGGGCAGAGATGCAACCAGAGGCAAGGCAAGGGCTGCTGTTCCAGCACAGCAAAGTCAACATCTTTGGCCACTGCACAGTGCCCCACCTTCCTCCCTTCTCACCGAGAACTTGGCTTACATGGGGTGAAGACCTCTCTTTTAATGAAATTTCTCATTTTAATGAGAAAAACAGGACTATGGCTGATGCCACACATTCTAATTAAAGCTCTTGCTACCACATAGCTTTTCACGGCATATTTTCTGGATTTAATTATGTTACATTTAGTCTCCTTTATTCGTAGAAGGCTGCGCTTGGGCATGGCTTTTCACAGGACCCAGGATGAGTTATTTCATTCTCCTCCATGCTCACAGACTAAGCTCACCTCTCAGTAACGAATCCCCATGATCTGGGCTTTTTCCCTGACAGTCATCCATCCCATGGCATGGCAAACAGAGTGCAGAGAGCGCTGGGGGGAAAGGCTTTCCCCGGCTAACTGGAGGACAGGACTCCAGATGCTGCTGGCGCTCTGGATGCTTATGTGCCCGTGGTGTTGAGTGCTGATACTTTCTGAGAGCACTCGTGCTTCTTGATTCATGTCACCCAAGCCTCACTTCTTCCCTTAAGCAAGAGGAAGAAGGGAAAAAAGGTAACTGATTGTGCTTGTCAGCATGGGTGATAAAGAATCCCCTTGCAGGCTCTATAACTGCCAAGTCTCTGAGATGGCCAGAGCAGGGAAGGCCTGAATGCGCACCCTTTCTGCCCCTCCCACTGCATGGGTGGCTGCGTTCTCCAGTGCTGGGGCAACGGGACAGCAGCGCAGCTCGGGCACCTACATTGGTTTCACTGAGACTTTCCAAAGGCACGAGTGACTCGGGGTCCCTCAAGCATGGAGGCTCCACCTGTAACGCTGGAGAAATGGAGAGGCTGCTCCCTGAGGTCCCTTTAAAAAGCCTTCTTCTGGTGGCAAACCACCAGCCCACTGGCCGGGAACCGTCTGCTCCTGGCAAGCAAATACTGACTGGACGCCTCAGCTGGGAAGCACGCTGCAGAGAATGAGAGGCTCTGACAGAGCCCATCCCTGTAATTTTTTTCCTCCTGTTCATTTTCCTTTTGAATTTTCTCTCGGCCCTGACACCTGAGGACTTGCCTGGCTGGGATGCTGTTGTGCCCCGTCACAGGGGGCAGTGGGCTACTAGGTGAGAGCATACGGACGTGACAGGAGTGGGACAAGCTCTGCCAGAGGTGCCAGCATGCTCAGAAAGCGTTTTGCACTCAGTTTCCTTCTGCAGAAATAGCCTGGCATTTTTGTTAGAAGATTTTTCTGCAAGCCTTGGATAGAGGTTTGCACAGCCATGCCTTAGAGAGCAGGCAGGGGGGCTTTTCACAAGAACTCGGGGTATGTTTGCCGTTTGATCCCCTGACAGTGAAGGAAAAGAGCGAGAGAGAGACTGAGAGCTTCATATCCCACACACGAAACGCAGGTTGGCAGCAGCCCAGCCCTGCTGAGGCACGGCACATGGCACATGGGGACAGCACCGCAGGCTCCGTGATGGCAGCCGCTGCCTGCGGCCCGGGGTCCTGCCTGGCCCTGGCTTCGGGCAGTGATTTACACCCTCTCCCAGGCACACGTCACCTCCTCCGTGGGGGTAAGACAGAGGAGCTCAGCTCAGGCGACTTGTCCCTGCTTAATCCCGTCAGAAAGCTCCCCTCTGCCTTACCCCAGGCTGCTCCAGCCTCTCTGCCTGTAAAGTTTTGGAAACAGCAAAGGCATCATCAAAAAACCCAGTTGCAAACCACGAAAGGGCTGCCAGTGACTTCCTCCAGCCATGAGCAGTGCCTCTCACCACTTCTTTAACCCTTCCCAGGGTCCCCGTTAGCTGTTCAACTGTCCAAGCCTCCAGTTTTCAAGGTTACTGGGGGCGGGGAGGGTGAAGGCACCCAAAAAAATCTCATGGATGTGCCCCTCCTTTGAAAATCCATGCGGAGACCATTACTTGATAAATGTTGCCTGTCTCAAGCAGTTCTGGGTTGTTTCAGGAGACGTCTCCTCCTCCTCTTTCCTGCTCCCTGCAATCCTGTCTCCTTTTCCAGGGCATTCTACAAGGGCAGGCAAACACCTTTTGGAGATCCAAACACCCTCATACAGTCTCACATCGCCCATGCCGAGGGCGTGAGGTCCATCTGTCGCTGTCGGGATTTGCAAGGCAGGCACGCCGTGCCGGCCGGCGGCCGGTTCAGCGGGGCGAGTCCCCGAACACCGTCAGGTTGAGCTCCTGGATGTACCGCAGCAGGACGTGTGCCCGCCGGTCGATGGTCCGAAGCAGGGGTCTCAGGCCCTCGGTGCCGCCTTGGCTCTCCCAGAGCTCCCGGTCCAGGCGCAGGGACTCCAGCAGCAGGCTCTGCAACCTGCCCGACCGCAGCGTGGCCACCGCTGTCGCCGGGAAGCTGCAGCGGAGGAGCGAAAGAGAGAGGGAGGGAAAGGGTTACCCAGGGAAGGCCAAGAAGGGAGGAGGGGTGCGGGAAGGTGACCCCCTCTGGTGCCTCAAGAAGAAACTCATGTTCACCCAGAAGAACATGGGGTGAGGAGCCTTCTGCTTAAAACCCTGCCTGCAGCGAGCGTGCAGGACAGGTCCATCAGAAATGGATCCAAATGAGCTCCAAATCAAGGGGCCAACAGTGTGCCAAATGCCTGATGGGCAACAGCGCAAGAGATGCTGAAATACCTGATGACTATTTTTGTGCAGCTGCCAATTAGAGGGGGGAAAACAGGTTTTGGAGACTGCCACCAGCCACCCAGAGCAGGATGAGGAGCCAGTTTCAGGGCAGGGGCATGTGTGATGGGTTTGCGAGCCCACCCACCTGCACCATCCTGGGAGGAAGGTGGCCCCATTTCAGAGGGTTGCCGGACCAGGGAGGCCAGGGGAGGCACAAAGGCATGCATGTAGGGCTGGTGTCCACCTCACATGTGCAAGCTCAGCCCTTGCCCGGAACGTGTCCCCAGGAGGGTGCACATTGCCCTTCCTACCTGTCTATGCCTTGCAGGAGCCTGAAGTTGAGCTTCTCCTCGGGGTGCTGTGGCCTGCCCGCATTGTCGATGAACACCAGGCGGGACGGCGCGCTACTCCGGACCTGCCAGTGGGGTGGGAAGGAGAAGTTCTCTTACTGTGGGGAGTCACCATTTTGGATGTTTAAGCTGCTTTTTTAATGCATTGAACAATCCCGAGAGCATCTGGGGACTGGCGTCTGCCAAAGCCCAGGTCGCCCTGTGCCGAGGCACGACTCCCACCACAGACCCTGCATCACCTTGGGACCTACGTCCCCCTTGCTGCAACATCAGCCCTGCAAGGGCCTCCCAGGCACCTTCATCTTAGCCCCAGCGCAGCCCCTGAGGAGTGGGTGGACATACGAGGATGTGGACCAGGACCAGCTCCGCCGGGTTTCGGCACTTCTCGTGGAGCCTCTCCTCCACACAGGGCTCAGAGGGATCAGGCTGAAACCCACAGCAGTAGCGGTCCAGGCGGTCGTGAACCTGTGGGAGACATTTGGGGACCTTAGTGGGGACAGGTGTCTGGGGCGGAGAGGTCCAGCTGTGAACTTTGCTTGCTCAGAGGAAAAAAAAAAGGCTTTCCTGCTGGAGTTCAGACACCTGCAACCCATACTTACATACTCCGTATTTGCACAGAGCAAAGGGTTCGTGCTTCCAGCTGAAACCGAGGGAAGACCTACACAGCAGTGAAGGGAAGCACCCAAGGAAACCTAGGTTTTGAAGCCTCAGAAAGACATCATTGAATTTTTTCATTGGGCTGAATCTTGATGGACCTGATGATGGTTTCATCTGGCTCCCGGCTCCTATACACCCTTTCATCCACCCCTACCGGCAACCTAAACAGTTCTCAACGGAAAGATGAATGGAAAAGAATCAGCAAGGGAAAAAGGGATCTCTACTTTATACGGAGCATGCCTGACATTCAAGTTAGGCCATGGTGACTTGATTTAACTGCATTTGTGTTTAATTATTTGCAGGCACTGCCAAGGCTCTGTGTTGTCGAGTCTGTCAAGCCCAACCCCCCCCCCCCC
>Ga0065711_1002547_pt1 | contig 36801 bp, 17 predicted proteins | sample Hoacrofraction12_FD_59098 | JGI IMG/M metagenome (GOLD analysis project Ga0065711, IMG submission 59098) | Hoatzin crop microbial communities from Cojedes, Venezuela - Epithelial fraction 12 v2 (version 2) | ecosystem: Host-associated > Birds > Digestive system > Esophagus > Crop | place... | reverse complement strand
CCCCCCCCTTATTTTTCTGTGAATTTTCCACGTCACCTTTGCTAGATTTGGCTTAAGAAATTGGTCATTCCAGCCTGAAGCATGGAAATGAAACAGTAAGTTTCAGAGATATTTTCCCTTAGGGGTCTTGCTTTAGTGTGCCTGGTTAGTATATATAGGCCTTGTCATGGGGGAGAAGACAGTAGTGGGTACTTCAACAGCCCTGGTTGATTGCAACTGTTAGTGTATCTTTTATTATCTTGCTTTTTTTTCCTGTGAACTTGAAACTGTCTTTCACACCACACAACACCCTGCTTGCACCAATTACTCTCTGTATTGAATATTGTTACCAATCTTCTTCTGGACAATAGAAACCACAGTTGAGAGAGACCTACCAGGACAGAACATGCAGCATCAGTCTATTAGTGACAGTGCTTTGCGGATGGTATTTTCACATTTTGCTCTTCATGCATTTAGAATTTATTCAGTTTCCATCATAATTCTATTAATTGCTACTTTAAAAATACAAAACAATGAAAACAAAAAAATCCATCTGTTTTAGGGGAAGCAAAATTAAATTCTGCCAGGGAATTCATTGTATCACGAGGCTTATTAATATTTATTATCTTCTACACACGTTTCCATGAGCAAAATTCAGCTTGTGCTGATCTACTACATGGTTCTGTCATACTACAGGATTTCACAAGACAGTTGCCCATTGCTTGAGTGTCTGCCAAAAATGGAAGGGGGTTGACATTTTCATCCTAATTCCCATGTGGTTGTAGTATATCACAAAACCAGGCGATAATTGGATGTGGCTGACAGTCTTTGTTTTGAAGATAGCAAGGAATGGAATACAAATGATCCAGGTGGAAGTGCAAAGGCAAAAATACTTGTGGAGACTTGTAAAATGCCTTCTGTGCTATTCTTAAGCTTGCCTTTCAGTGAACTTTCAACTCAGTTTTTTAAGAACAACATTTAATAGATAGTGAAGTACAATACATTTGCTACAGGAAGACGCCTACAGATGTTTCTGCATATAAAGATAATGCCCCCTGTCTAATATCCTTTGTGAATTGCCTCCAATAGATACTGAGTGCTGTGGTTAACAGAAATACCTATGTGTATTCAGACAACCTAACATGCAGGCAGGTTTCTGTTCCCACTTGAAGACCCCTACCTTTCTCTAAAGCGCTGGTTCCCTGGGAACATCAAGCCAGTGTTCAAGACCTGAGCCTGGGGCTCTAATGAGCCCAGCGCGGGTTTAAAGAGTGAGCTAGATTTGAGAGGGGTATGGAAGCTTCGCTTTATCACGTCCCGTTCCCGTCAGAGGTGACCTACAAAAGATCTCACAGGCAGTGAGTTAAGGTGCTCTGAAACATGAATGTGTTCAGTTCCCTGGTACCGGGGGCTGACAGTGCAGCGAGCACAGGCTGCGAGCTCACCCGTCTGCAAAGTGCTGCTACCATCACCCCTTCCACCCCAGCCCACCGCACAGTGAGCATGTTACTCTGTGAGTTCGCTGTGGAGTTCCTCCTTGTGCTCTTTGCCTTAAAAACCTGCCAGGAGGGTGCTGCTAGATGGGCTAAATGCACATAAGATTAGGCACCAGGTTTAAATGTAGCGTTTGGGTCCGTTTCAAAGCAGGGCTCCAGCGTCATTGCGTTAGATCATGGCTTGGCGGGCTCAGACGCTGAGCGAGACTCTGGACAAGCCCCAGCACGAGCTGTCCCTACAAACGGTGCCAGGCTCAGAGCAGCCTTTCCATCAGGCTGAGTAAGTACGGGCATGAACAAACAGATGAACCAGATGGGGCCTACTCTGAACTGCAGAAGCGCCCCAGGACTGGCTTCCACGAACAGGGAGGAGAAATGGTCATTTGGCAGTGCCAAGTTAGGGCAACCATTAGTTCAACTTTAATTCACACAAAGACAAGGGCATAGTTGGCCCCAGATACAAAGGTATGTATCTGAGCTTCTTGGCTGACTCTCTGAGTAGTACGGAGTGTGTGAATCCAAGACAGGGATTTCAAGCACAAGGCAATGCTGGTTTTATGGACCAGATATATATTTTAATGTTTAATTTTCCTTTTTTCTCATGGGTGAAGCTAGGACCAAAGTATCTAATGTGTAATCCAGACATCTGTACTGATGAAATGGTTTAGGCCATCATTGGAAGGAAAAAAATGTTGACCCGTGTACTGTAAAAATCAGCAAATTTTAAGTTTTGGAGTGAGGGATCTTAAGAAAGTTAAGTTAGAAGTAAGTTCATAATCTAAAATTTAAGGGTCAATCAGCGAAGTAGGTTTATCCACCTACTTCGCTGATTGACCCTTAAATTGACCCACTGTTTCTAATAGTGGATAAAATCTGTCCTGCTGAATAGAGCTGTAGAAGTTATATGCAGTGCTTATTTCTTAGCTGAGTTTCACCATCCTCATACAAGTCTTCTGAGAACCTGTTTCCAGTAACAGAACAAGGTTGGCAGCCGAGGCTATACACACATCTGTTTCCAGGAGCATGGCAAATCTGCAGTTTGCATCACAGACTGGGTTACATGTGTTCTAGAAAGCCATGGGCACTGATTCTGAAGAGAAAAAATATCAATATGGATTGTTTTATAATGGTTTTCAGCTTTAATTTAGTTAGTTACCCTGAAAAAAGTTTCATACTGAAATTTCGAGCAAAAGCAGAGAGACTGAAGGCTTGCCATAAAGTTCTTAACTACGTAGAGTTGTGGTAAAGTCTGTGGTGAACAGCAAACTTGCCACCAAAAAAGCTATGCACAAGTTCTGGTTAGGTTTGACAAAGAGTTTTGGCCACCAGAAGACAGAAAACAAATATTTCCAGAAAATAAAAATGAAGGATCATAAACTTCTGTCTCGGCTTACTTGAAGCAAATTTTGTTTGCTCGTCTGCCTGACAAGCACATCCATCAGACAGGAGATTCGTGTTTGGTTTTAGTTTCCTCTTGTGGTCTTGAAACAACTGAAATACAAGATGTATAGCAGCAAGTTCTGGGTTACTTTCCAGGTCATGAACTGGAGTGAAACCTGAGATGTTGTGCAAAACACTAGAAATTATATCGAACAGGATTATGAGTGTAAGTAACACATGGAGAAAGATAATTCTATTGCTCTGGGCAACGGACTGACATCCTCTGTGCTAATCTGTTGTCCTCCTAATTTAAAGCTATGATCTACATTTCCAAACATACAGAAGCTCCCACTTACTATGGTCACTAGGGCCACCAAGCATGGGTCATAGTATAGGTAAGTCCAACACTTCCACCACCACACAGGGGATTCACCAGGCTAGAGTCTAATGTCCTTGCACCAGCAGGTGTGAAAGCATATTATGCTTTTGTGACTTTATAGTAAGCAATTCCATATACTTCACTAGATTGATAACTCAAATACGGATTCAGGCAGTAGCGTTCTTCATGGAAAAATTGTGACTGAAATTTAATTTCATTGTAATATTCTTAGGACAAATGTTAGCTTTCCATAATCCTTTAAAGGGTGTGTATTTGAAGTTTCTTTGTTAGATCGACATCAATTTCTCTTCCATTTGTCTCAGCTTGTTTTCTCTTTCGGGATCAACTATCATATTAATTTGCTAATGCAGGGAACAAGACAACAGACTCCCAAAATAGTAGCTCCTAACTTTTTTCAGTTTGTAAATCTTCTAATATTTTTCAAGGTAGCTGCTTTCTCTGGTTGAGTCAATACAAGGTACTGATAGCAGATATTTCTTGACTATGTTTTGTAGATTTCTTAGAAACAGTCCATGGACCATGACCAGATACAGGTCACTGTTTGAGACTGCCACTGTAGAGAGAGAATACTGGTAGCATGGATAATACTACTCATGAATCCACTACAACTCAATCATCTCATCTGCTAATGCTTATTCTTACACCTTGGAAAAGAATCAGTTCTGGCATGAGGTCTGTTGGAAAATCTGATTTCTCCCAGTCTGCAAATTGACTGGTACTGCAGCCTGGTAAATTTGCCGGTTTGTGTTTTGGTATCTGTAGCAGTGCTGCTGATTGCCCAGATTTCAGTGTGTTTGTATGTAATTTTGAATATATCTCTGGTCATATGTAATGAAACGAAGAATTACTCAGAGCTCTAGAGACCAACCACTTCATCAAATAACATCACTGCAGATCCCAAACACAGAGATGTGCAATGCAAATATAACTGGGTTCCTCTGTATTTCTTCTTATTTGCTGAAAGTTTGTCATAGCCAAAAGTTCAGGTCGTAATTATATAGGCAGGATGTTGGGAAGACTTTCCATATGCTTCTGTGGGGACAGAATTTCACTTCTTAAATCAAGATTGGTGTATCCCTGAAGATATTCTCTGACTCAGACAGAATGCTGAGCCTGGGGCAGTAGTAACTGAGCGAGGGTCTATGTAGATCCCGATGGCAGTCAGCCTGTGAATTGTGAGGTTCTTCTTGGCTTTCAAAGCTTGTGAATTTCAAAATAGACATGTAATACACAGGAAGAAAGGTAAAATAACTTTAATGCCACTCATTTAAAATGAACTCTTCAACTTAACTTTTAATCAGAGGTGAGATTAACTTGTAGGACTTATATCTGCCAAACTTTACTGAGGTTTGTTTTCCAGAGGGAAATACTGGCTTTGTTGTTTAGTTTCAGGCATGCTACTTTAGGTTTCATGTTTTCTTCAACTTCTCTTTAAAGAGAATAAAGATTAAAAGTCTTCACAGTATTGTGCCATTTGGTTGTTACCAAAGCCCAATGACACTTTTTTTCCTGTTAGCTGAAAGTCAGAAATTGGAAAACCAAATGCTAACCATTCTTGTTTTGACCGATAGAGTGAATCTTAGGTTTGCTTCTCATTTTATCTGCCTCTGCTTAATGAGATGTAACTGTTTTGGAATGGAAGCTTTGAGAGACTGGCCAGGGACCCACTGACCAAAAGAGATCGACCTGGCCAAAGCAGCTTTGCTTGTTCTCCTGCTCCCTGTCTGCAAGCCGTCAAAGTTGCCCTGGACCCTGCTGGGAGCTACTCATCACCGCAACTCAGCCGACCAAACAGAAATTTGCTGAAGCACTTGCCAAGTGAGACACTCTGGGGAAGGACTGGCAGATTTAAACAGTCGAGATCCAAAATCTGGACTCACCCGTGTGTCTCTAGCTGGGAATCTCACCCCACATCTTACATTGACTTGTTTATTCATTTCCCAGGAATGCAAAGAGGTCATGACATTTGTTGGAGAAGTTTAAACAAGTTTCACGAAACTAATTATGTCAATAGACATAGAACCAGGTAAGTACTGGAAGGAGGCTTATAAAAAACATGAGTATTTCTATGAGCAGTGGATAGGGCCTGAAATCTGATGGTTTGACTTGTGTGATTGAATTTCTTGGTATCTAATAAGATACAGCTTTAAAGAGACTTGTGAAACTATGTCTTGAAGTTCCTCACTCCTTTGTTCTGAAATTGTCCGAGGAGTTCAAAATTTATCAGGAATACACATAAACACATCACATTTGCTTAGGAGACCAGGCTAACAATTCATAGGAAGGAACAAAAAGTTTCAAACGTAGACATTTTAAAACAATTGTCTAAAGACGTGCTGCGATGCTCAGGTTTTCTAACCATTTCTACAAAAGGCACGATTGAGCACTCTTTAAAAAAATCAGGTCTCTTCTTGCGGTGTGTAGCACCACAAATATGAAGTCTTTGTCCCGAAGCATAACTCGCATTCACTGATTTTTTTATTGCAAAATATCAAAGCCCAGCTAGCCAGAGAGTGCTGATAATAGCGTCTTTCAAAGCTTTCCTCCAGATGAGGCATCTGTCCTCCCGCTGCCGTCCCAGTGTCTATAAAATATATTATCACCAGCTCACGAAGGATTTTTGTTGTGTAAAATGAAACCAGAAGTCTGTTGTGGTTTAGATTATTGTTTCACTTATTATTATTAAGCATAATTTCCCAAACAGGACTAATATATGGGACCTGGCTTGGGCACTGTATCCGAGCTTACTGTTCTTAGTGCTGTAGGGGGACAGTAACATGGCAGTTCTTCAGAATTCAGTCTGTGTTCAAGCTGCTTAGTTCTTATTATTTTAAAAGATCAGAATTGCAGAGGTGTTTGTAATGATTACTTAGCAACTCTGGAAGAAATATGTTGTTCCAAAGGAAAACTTTAGTATTGGTTTTTGGCTAGGAGCAATCATATACTGTTAGAGTGGATACATATTTTTCCTAACCAATATTAAGCTACCTTAACTTTAGCTTTCAACTAAAAAAGAAAAATCAAACACTTCCTTTTTCATTCTTCTGTTTTCCTTCCCCATCACCTGAGATAGGATCATCAGTTCAGACTGGTGAAACATCCCTTCCTGGCTTTGTTCAATGCAGCATACACAAACTTATGGCATGGTTCTTTTGGAGCCTTTGTGTCTCTCTTTTTTTACCGTTAAAAATAGAGAAACTGTCACTAGTGTGTGTTTCTTCAGTATTAAAACTCCAAAGACAGGTGTGTCCTCGATGTGTACTTTCTATATACATCACCTGAAGGGACATGTTTGTATCCAGCCATTTGATGGAACATCCCATTCCCCTCCCATGGCAGCAGTAGGGCCATGGCACAGGGCCTCCTTGGAGAGGCTTTTGAGCCACTTCAGCAGCATTATACTGTCATACTGTGAAGAATTTTATGAGGAGCACGAGATACCTAATTTTCATGGAGCCAAGTCTTTTGTTCACACCTACAAATTTATGCTGTGTTACAACCAGGAGAGTCAGAATGATTGTCTGTCTGAGGCTTAAGGATTTCAGGACTGACAGGAGGTAAATTAACAACTTTGATCTCATGAGAATCCATAACAGTTTAATAAGGACTTAAACATAGGTCTTCCAGCTGGCCCTCTAGAGAACTGAGTTTCACCTTGTGCGCTAAGTGCCTTAATTTTGTGCTAATTGTCTTGCTCAGTAGAGAAAATGATCATTGGTTTCAGTGGGAGTGAGATCTAGCTTCTAATCCTGCCTGTGTTAATTATAAAATGCACTCATCAAGGAGTTGGCTGGATGTGGCATTTTTGTGCTTCAGTTACAGAACCCCACAAGTGGCTTCCATGTTTACTTCTGGTATGTTAATCTGTAAACTGTTCTAGATAATAACCTTTTCTCACATCTTGATAGGCTAGTTATCCTGCCACCCCACAGATCTGAAAAATCAATGAGCATTTAGACTATAATAGCATTTCAAGACCATCGCTGCCACAGTTACCTTTCCTAGTAGCGGAGAAGATGTTTGTCAAACCAGAGTGAAAGGAATCTGCTCAGCTAAATTTTAAGAAACATTCATCCAATGCCACTATGGTTTTGGTCAAAGGTGCTGAGCCAGTGACATGAGAAACTTTTCCACTTGAAATGATCCGTTATCTTCTATCCACAGCAATGCAGCAGAACTCAGCTATTCAGCTAAGCCTTACCGTGATTTACCTCCTACTGAGCTAGGTTTGCTCTAGTTTTAACTCGAGTGCTCGATAGCTTTTCTGTATCTTATTCAATCTGCAAAGAAGAAATCTCAATCCTCCATCTCTGTCATAGATCCTATGCCTGATATCCATTCTAGCAATGGAGAGAAGCCTCGCCATAGCAATTAGTCATTTCTCTTAAATGATAACATCTACATTTTATATTTGTCCCTTCAGTAAGGACTATCTGAGAACATACTTTGCTAGAGAAGGAAAGGAGGCGAGACAGAAGCAGCAATTTCAAGTCAATTCACGGCATGAGATTTGTCACCTGGACAAGGACATGTCAATTTGGACTGAAAGCTGAGTATTTTATAGCACTTTGCAATAAACTTGCTTTAGTGCTTGAGTTGCCTAATGATGGGTTTATTGCTATAAATAAATCATGCTTTTGTCTCTCCTTTTCTTTTCCAAGCTTCACTCCATCATTGAGCACTAAGGACAACTTATCCCACAAATCTGCCAGGTTTAAGAGTAGAAGGGCAAAGAGTTTGACCCAGAGGAAATGGAGAATCAGGTTTAATTCATAGCAAGACCTTTTTATCTGTGTTAGGTGGGTCTGGCCAGACCTCAAACAAAATTTGCTGGCATGGCTCAGAATCCCCCAAGATGGAAAGAGTGGGTCTGTTCTACATTACACACAAGGTGTTGTTCTTATGATTTTGTAATATAATTAGCCGAGCGTACTGAAGGCTTCTGCATATGGTGGACCAAATTCAGACATGACATTAACTCGCACAATTTAACTGGACTCTGCCAAGAGGTGGGTCCACCTCACTCACAAATTTTGCTCAGTCTTAAGGCAGTTAAATGCATGTAAGCTGAGAGTATGTATTTATATGCACTTCCAAACCAAGTTTAAAACATGTCATTCTGCAATGCCATCAGAAAATCTGAATGTATTTTGAAACAAATTAAGCCCTGCAGAACCTCAGCAGAATTCAGTGAAAAGAATAGTTGCACTCTGTAAAAAAGTGAAGAATAAGTAGGCATGGAATTTGCCCCCAAAAGAAGTCTGACTCCATGAAATGGAAGTCCGGCTTTCTTTTCTCTACTTTAACTTCCTCCCCACCTGCCTATGTTTGTTACATTTCAGTAATGAAGTGGAGCTAGAAAATATCACCTTCATTCTTGGACAAATTCTAATTAATAGATCTTGTATGTGGTTTGCTTAGTTACTGTAAACAAATTTGCTTAGGGAGCAGTACATACATGAAAATTATTTGAAACCGTAATCAGCCTGTGGAGGACACAGTACCATTATTCTTTCCCAGTCAAAGTAAGATTCAAGAAATTTCATGCTAAGTTTCTTCTGTTGGGACAGAAGGATGATGAACAAAATTATCCTTTCCAAGGTCTCCATACTTTCCTTCCATACCTTGTGTTGAACAGTTGCCCTGATTCTTCTGTTGCTGTTCTGTTTGGAATCTGCTAAGACAATTTTTTGGAAATACAATAAATTAAGTGCTCTGGAGCTTGTTTGCATTTATGCCATGAAGAGCATAGCATTTTCTCAATGAAAAGAAGCCGGTTGCGTTGGTATTATACTGACGGTAATCTTTTCCTGTTGTGTTTGCTCTTAACTACCATATCTTCTCTCAGGACACATTGGGAGAGAGGTTCATGCACAGTGTGTTTTTTATGACTAATCTGCCATGAATTGTTACTTTATTATGGAGCTACAATATACTTCTATGAGGAACAGAGATGCAGTCTAATCTGAGACCTACAAGTCACGCAGAGCACAGAGCCTGACATTTTTCACTACAGTCAGACTCAGGCTTGATATAACAACCACAGAAACCAGATCTGTAGCGAGACTAATCCAGACTTCGAGTATGAGAGAAACATTGCTCCATGTTTGCTCGCAAAGGAGAAAAACTAGCCACTTGCAAACATTGCTCTGCTGAAGTTATGGCAGGTATTGTTTAATTGGGGTGACACTGAATTCCCACTCCACAAACTTGTGTCAGAATGAGTAATTTCATACCTACGCAGGAACAAAACTCCATTGTGATATTAAGGTTCTTTAATTCTTTTCTTGTGTAATAATCGACACATAATATATTTTATTATGATCATTAGGACTAGAGAAATACGCTCAGATCAAAAGAAAAGCCAATTAGGTGGTATTGTTATTAGTACTATCTGATTATGTAAGCTGTAAAAATAATGGGTACATTTCAACCATCTTGTATGAAAATATTGAAACTTGAAGGCATAAAGTTAGCACCCAAATTAAAGGCCTGATTTATTTTTCTGTGGAACGCCAAGCTGTTAAACAAAGCCAAACCCAGTGGCATGGCAGTAGGCTAACAATCTACCACCACGAGAAAAATTTCCAATAGATTTATGATCCGTCTGTCTGAACCTTTTCTCTTTGAAGATGCCAAAGTGAACTCTGCACCGTGGGTGGCAGGAGTGTGAAAAAGGAAAAAGACTGCAGCAGCTTTCCTAGTCCCTCCTTCAAGGCAACGGCACAGCAGCACCGGTAGCCTGTGAGGGCTCTCTGCATATTAGGAAGAGTCAGACAATCTGGCTCCTCTTGTTCTAGACAGAGCATTGCCTCCTTGGGGAGTTGTTTTTCTCTGCTTGAAATGTTACAAATCATAAAACAGAGCATTATTTTATCATCTGAAGTTTTTTAGGAGTGGAGGTGATGTAAAAAGTTGACTGGAAACTGAATTATTTTCCCTTTTACTGTTTTAACTATTAGAATGAAAGAAAGGAGGAATCACACTGGAGAAAAAAGAAAGTAAAGGTAGGGAAAAAATACCTCAAATATTTTGCTGGGCAAAAAAATAAAAAAGAAGTTTTACTTTTGGAGTCCTTGAGACCTAATATGGTGTTTTGTCTTTCTGCTGGAAACCTCAAAACAGAATAACTAGACAATTTTTCATAATAACTGTGGGACAAAATCCTCTTTACTAGCAGAAAGTTTACTCTGAAGTTTTTTAACTAGTTCTGCTTCACATTTTGAAGAGATAGTCAAGCCCTCTTGTCTATATTTCATCTATGTCAGGAACACAGGCACTTGAGGGAGAGATATTCGTGAGTATACTCTTCCCTGGCCAGTCATTCAAAACTGGTAGGAGGAAAACAGGCATCCTGCAGTGAGCCAGCATTGTCCTCTGTTTGCTTTCCACATCTGGCAGAAATCCCTGCTGCCACTCCCACCCCGTCCTATTCTACCTCCCAGTGGAACCTATGTGGAGGGTTGTTTTTTTATCATTACTGTAATTAGTTATTTGTACTTGTTCCTCCTTCTGCCCAGATTTCTCCTCTGAATACCTGCCTAGTAGTCTGAAGATGCCTTCTGTGCCCATCCTTGCATGCCACCAGGAGAACTGCCTTTTATACTATATCTCATGACGTGTCAGAAACAAAAAAATCATGACAGCACATTGCATTGAGACACTGAGAGAAAGTTCAGTAATAAAAACATGTTTTATTAGCATGTTTGTCATAGTTTATAACATTCCTGAAGAGCAAAATGACCGGAATGATCAAGAAATACTGTACTATTCTCTTCTCTGTTAAGAGTAAGCTACCTATGATGTAAACTTCTCTGCCTACTTACTCTGTCAGATCATTTCTGCTTTCCGAGTCCGATAAGTTAGGAGGAAACCAAAGGCAAGTTGGGTCTGGGACCTGAATCTTTCAGATGTTGAATCTGGCCAGCAGAATCCTTTTAACTCAGACCATGTATATTTGTTATTCTACAACAGGTTTAGGCACATAAAACTTGTATGCATGATATTCTGTAGGGGAGAGAATTTGCATTTATACTAAACAGGAACATTGATTCAGAACTACAGCTGATGTTTTACATGTAAACAAAGAAGTCAAATAGAAACAATCAATCAGTTGTATTGGAATGGTAAAATTTATTGCATTTTATAATCATGTTTAGACACCAGGGGAGGTTGTAAGTGGCTTCATGGGTGTAGGTAAGACATGTAGATGAGCACAATATTAATTCGCTATGCATGACAGCAACCTGGAAAATATTAAACTTCAATAATGCTTGAGAATTTATCAATTTCTAAATACGCTTCAATTTCAGTCAGGTTATGGGTTCAACCTGATACCATCATGCATGGATGCAAATGCTCCCATTTTCAGTTGTGTTTCTTCCATTAATTGTGGTCATATAGGAGACCTCTATATCTTGGCAGGTACTGAGGCTGGCAAATGAATGCCTCTTTTTGTACCACTGTTGGCTTAAAAACAAAACAATGTATTCCTGAGGACATCCTCTCTCACTGTACTCTTCAATTTCAAGTAAATGTTTTTGTTTGCAGCTATAATGAGAACACTGCTCCTTCTCAGTCTTTCCAAATGAGAACCACATGCTGGTAACTTGGGATCTCTTGGAGACTGCTACATGATTCTGACTGTTTGCATTGACAGCTATCTCAAGGGAAGTAATGAAAAACTCAGAAAGACAACGGTTCTATGACAAATATTATCATCTTGGGAAAGAGATTGGAGGAGAACATAATGAACAAGAGCAATATTACCTAGGCTTCTTTAAAAGGACTCCTTTCATCATGAGCAACTAAAATATATTAAGCCAACATAAGCTGTGGCGATAATTTATATTCCAAAGTAGACAGAGTATGCAGCTAGAGGTGAGACTTACATTTGGTTTATAAACAGAAAAGGGAGAGGATGACTGAGAAGCATGTGTTTTATTCCTATTCTGACCCTCAGTGGAACTTGGGGCTTCTTGTTTTTACCTTCCTGAATTTGAGTTTGCACACCTGTTGTCAAAATTCTGTCTTCCAATATCCCTCCCTCCATCCCACCTTTCCCAAAATCATGCAAAAATATCCAGAATTAGTACCGTGAACAGATTTCAAAAAACCAGGAAATACTGTGGCTGAGGTTGGTATGCAACCTGTTACTCTGACATCCTCAGGTGCTGGCATTATTATAGCCTTGCTGAACAGGACATTTGTGGGAGTGCCAGAAAGAGAATATAATTCCTCTGGGTCTCAGAGCAGTGCTTTAAAACATCAATATTTATATATTATATTAAAAATATCAGTTACATGTACATATATATTTTTAATAAGTTGTCCTCTGCCCTGCTGTCTGTGCAGTGGATAAAACTATATTTCCAAGAAGCAACATGTATGTTGTCATGTAAAACCATGTAGTTGCGCACATATGCACAGAAGGACATGGTTTGGTCCCATGGTCAAGACATGATAATTATAATTCCAAGTGCACTGGGATTGACACCTTCAACATCATCTGAGTACTTTTTTTTTTTCACATGGATCTCCTGCTTTTTCTTTTTATTCCATAAAAGCAAGCTAAAAACCACACTTCCAGCTAATAAAAATATGCTGATTACAACTTGAACCACATGAGAAGGAAGAATGCAAGACCTTTCAATCTGTAGCCCTTGAACTTGAACAACCTAAACCCCCTGAACTACCAAGCAGTTGCTAGCAGTGGTGTGCTAATACTTACAGTGTGGACCAGTGCTGGACAGCACATCTTGGGGTCTTGCTGAGGGACAGAAGATTAAGAGGAAAAAAGTAATAACGGTTTCTGTTCTTGTCTCTTGAAAATTCTTTCTAGCTCAGTCTGGTTTTATTTTAACTGTTTTGCTTTCCGTAAGTGGGATTAATTTTATTAAAATTAATTTAAAACATTATAGTAACAATAATCTAACTACCCAGGGTTTAAGATGACTGACATAATTCATTTAGCTTTATGACCTCTCACAAGGCCCCTCCATTGGAGCCATCTTATTAGTAGGAATGCAGAATAAAAAAATTTTCTAAATTAAAAGAAATGGCACAAAAATTTTCACACACAAAATGGAATGGGGAAAAATTTACCCAAAGTTTAGTTGTATTTGCATCCTGGCTTGTATCAGGAATAGTGTCACCAGCAGGACTAGGGCAGTGATCGTCCCCCTGTACTCAGCACCGTTGAGGCCGCACCTTGAGTGCTGTGTTCAGTTCTGGGACCCTCACCACAAGAAGGACATTGAGGGGCTGGAGCGTGTCCAGAGAAGGACAGGGAGGCTGGTGAGGGGTCTGGAGAACAAGTCTGATCGGGAGCGGCTGAGGGAACAGGAGCTGTTTAGTCTGGAGAAGTGGAGGAGCAGGGGAGACCTTATTGTTCTTTACAGCTACCTAAAAGGAGGTTGCAGTGAGGTGGGTGTTTGTCTCTTCTCCCAAGTAACAAGTGACAGGACAAGAGGAAATGGCATCAAGATGCACCATGGGAAGTTTAGATTGAGTATTAGGAAAAATTTCTTTACCAAAAGGGTTTCAAGCATTGGAACAGGCTGCCCGGGGAAGGGACTGGGTTACCAGCCCTAGAGGTGTTTAAACGACATGTAGATTTGGTGCTTAGGGACATGGTTTAGTGGTGGACTTGGCAGTGCTATATTAAAGCTAGGAGTCTATGGTCTTAAAGGCCTTTTCCAACCTAAAGGATTCTATGATTCTATAAGCATAATGGTTTTTGCGAATTGTGGAGGCTAGATGAAAATTAATAGCTTGAACAATCTTTGAAAAAAATAGAAAGTGATCTGGAGCAGATGAAGCAAAAGCATCTCTTTTGCACAGAAACAACAAAGTTTCTATTAAAAAAAAAAAACTCCAGCAAGATCAGAATTGGAGTTGTTACCACGTAGGCATTGTTGTTCTAGTATTTGGTTTTCTCCAGCCAACATGGGGGCTGCCGCACGAGGGATGATTCCTGTGTGATGTACACCACTTTGTGCTCTGGGAGGCCTAATCTGGCGGGTAATGGTGAAAGCAAATGAAACATCAAAAAGAATACATCAGATGACATTTCCCAACAGCAATAATACACATTTGCTATGAATTTTGACCCAAACTAAACATCAAAGCTTTGAATAACACTTTGTTTTGTCTCTTTCCACCTACAGCGTAACACTTTTTTATCTAAAAGGCCCTAGAAATGAGCATGTACTTGAGAGACTCTTTGGACACTTTCTCAGCAAAAGCAGTGTCGGTGATTTCTAATCTCCACCAGAGACTGGAAGACTATGAATGGCGTGCTCAGGAATCTCCATACTAAACAAGAGGGTGTTCTTGAAACAGCTCAGCTCTCCTTTACATGATGGGAAGGTCATGACCAAGAAAAAATGGCTCTGAGCCTTTCTTTAGACAGTATGTACTACAGTCAGGGTTGTCTGCCTGTTTCTTGGCTACAATAAACTGTTCCAGAAGTAAACTTCAGTCAACCCTGTTTGCAAATGGAGCTGCAAGGTAAAGGCTTTGTTTTAATTGGCAATGTTGTCCTTCATACAGAAAAGACAATGAGAACAGGACAGGAAGACACAACAGACCCACCACAGAGCAAGTTACAGTCGCCTTGGCATTCCCTGCACCGGCTGCTGCTACCACTGGCATTCCAGATATTCCCCCCCATTTTTTTCCCCTCTCTCTTTTTCAGAAAGATTCCTTGGCAAATATGAAATACTTTATGAATAGGGTCACCCACAAATATTTACTAGGGCTGATAAACAATGGAAAACTCAGTGAACGATCTCCGCTCATTTTTATGAAGATGAAAAGATGTTCATGTTTGCCAGGTCTAGGAGCCTCAGGCCGTCTCCATTAAAGCTAACAAAGGCATCATCAGAATAAAAAGGACTTGAAAATGGGACTCTGGACTTTGTCTCCACAGCAAAATGCACCTTTTTAAGTAACAATATGGCTTTCAAACCACATTACCCAAGCATACATGAATGTCCGGGAGGGCACGTATTACGTTGGTCTAACTGGCAAATATGAGACTCTAGGTGAAGCCGTTTCCAAAAAGACCTTTGACTTCTTACCTGTGAAGATGAACAGGGAGGTGATATTATCTCTGTTTCTGATATGGATACAGTTTGTACGGAAGCAAGGCTGTGCTTGGGTATCGACAGCTTTGAAAACGCTTTTCAGAACCGGAGAAGGCGCAGAAAATAGTTTGAGCTGAGTGCTCTCAAAATTACCTTGCAAGGAGAAAAATAATCAGTACAATACGCTTAGATAATCAAACAGAAGACAGAGAAGCAATTTAACTAGCATGGGGTATCTTCTTGGGGAAAAAAATGCCCAGCACTACTGGTTGCCCGTGAAGGTCCATCGGGGCAGGGAGAGGGTAGCCAGGGCACCAGAGCAGCCCTGGGCATGGGGCACTTCCCTGGGTACGGGGACTGGTCGAGGCTGCGCCATGGGCCTGCAGGTGGGCCCAGTTCTGCAGGACCCATGGCTGGGCAGGGCAGGGCTGTGGGGATCTGGAGACCGGTGCTGATGGGACTTCGCTGGGGCAGAGGCTGATGGCTTCTGGGGCTGACATGGGGTCCTCAGCTGTGGGCAGGTGGGGGGAGGCCTGGGGGTGGGCAGGGACATGGAGGACTCAAGTCACTGCTCCTTATGATGCTGACATGGAGAAATAAGACACATATTTTAATAGAATGATCAGACCCAACACAACCCAAGGAAGTAGAATATTCTCTGTTTTTGTAGTATTCAAATGAATCCTGTCTGACTTTTCCAGAAGATATAATTTTACTGTTGAAAACTTATAAACCCAGTCAGATGACACGGACGTTCGGTGTTTTGTGGTCTTACAGTCTGTGGATCTCCTGTCCTGTTCCAGTTTAAACTCAGTTTCCATTCAGGCTAAATCAGGCCTTCCTTGCGTTAGAAACTAAAAAATATTATGAAATATCGTAGCTTGGTAGCAAGTCTGTATGGGCAATTACCTGAGTCCAACTAAACCCAAGTAAATTTTTGTGCAACTAATGGCTCATGGCTGGGCTTTAGGCTGAGCTTAGGATGCATTCAGATATAGGCCTGACCAGCGTAACAAGTCACAAAACCTGAAATTAACACCAAAGATCTCCTAACACTGTTTTACTTTGACATTCAGGTGTCAAGTAAAGACATGGTCAACCTCTGCTGTGTGCTTCATCAGAAAAGTCTCACCAAGGAAATCAAGAAACAGAATTATCAACTGCCTGCCAGTACAGTGGAGAAATGAATTCCTCTCTTAGGTGACGTAGGTCTCTGACCTGCCATGTGAGAGGAGACAGCTTATGTGCAAAGATGCATTTCCACCCAAACTCAGACGGAGAAATTGTAGGCATTTAGTGAAGCTGTTGTTTCTAAAGCCAAATATTTTTGAGAGAGCACAATTCTTGCACTGTAGCAAAGGCGCTGGCACTTGCCAGAAGCTGTTCTTCAACTACCTGCTGTGTTAACAGACTGCCAGCTGGGTTAATGGAACCAGGAGCTGGAGGACATGAAAGCTTTTTGGCCAGTCTTTCTCAAGCAAGCAGTAAAGTTGGAATTGTCACTGCCTTTTGCACAGTGGTACATAGTTGTATTGCCACAAATTTTCCACTACCTGTTAACATCTATTTTAAGATGCTACAAAGACTTCAGAATTTGTTTTGGGAGTTTTTAGGATTTGCATAATGATTTGACAACTTGAAAAATGGCAGATAAATACTGATAAATGGTAAAGGAAGGAATAGAAAATGTTGTTTAAAGGTTGAACCAGGTGATCTTTCACAGTGCCTTCCAACCTGCGTTGTTCAATGTTTGTTTCCAAAGGGAAACAGAAAATTAGTGGAAAAAGCAGCCTGTAAAGTCTTGGGAATGAGGATACTTGAAACAAAAAAAGAAAATGGTGTAAAAAACCACACACACAGTTGTTCTGCTGTGCTGGTACACATGGATCCTGAGGGAGAAAGCAGGTTTTGAAAAACAAATGCTTAAAGGTCTGAAATGGAGATTTTAGTAATTCATATGGTACCAGAGTAGCATATGAGACCCGGACAGTTTAAATACTGCAGTGGCAGCATGGTTTTCCCATGGCCCAGAGACTCTGCTCTTCTGCAAAATTCAAAATTTCATGCTGCTGCCCTGGCCATTTCTAGCTTGAAGTGTCAAAGGGGCGTGGAAGCAGAAGTCCATCTGCTGTGCCCGGCAGTGACCAAGCTGCCCATCGCAACACCAGCAGCCTTGGAGGCAGCAGCACTACAGCTCTCCAGGCTTGTGCATGAGAGACCTGGGAAGTCACTATCTGAAGCCCACTTGAAACCATTAAATGATGTAAAAGGCTTCTAAAGAGTTTTTCCCTGATTACAACATCCCAACAGCACTTAATGAGTCAGCTGAACTGTTTTGGTTTTTTTTAAGAACAATAAGGTAGTCATTTCTCTCTTTTGTTTGTGTGGGTCTTTCAAACCACAAGGAAAGGGGGTTTATTTGTTATTCTTGCATTATTTTTCAATAAGGAAAATGTGAACGTAAAACCATCAGAAAAAAGCTGGCATACTGTATCTGTGTAGTACCTGAAATTATTTATAGCTCATGAAATGAAATTAATTAGACTGCAAGGTTGATAGGATTGTGTATATTTTATGTCAGTGACATTAGAAAAAGCTGAAGGGAGACAATGTCATTATGTTCACACACTTAAAATGTTGCTCTGGAGGAAAGCATTGTTCTTGTCTTTTACCAAGGAAAGGGACAGAAATGGTGGGTTTGAACTGTAGCAGGAAAGATTCAGGTTTGACTCCACAAGAACATCTGCAGTAGTAGGGACAGGGAAGTGCTAAGTGTTACAGGAGATGCTGGTGCTGAGGGTCTTAAAGAGCAGACAGTACATGTTGTAGACAAGAATCTGACATGCATGATTCTCACCTGGGCAAGGGGATGGAGCAAACTTCATCTCATGTTCCTTTTTAGCCTCTTTTTCTACCATCTATGATTTTTGTTCTTTACTCTTTCAGACTGTTAGATTTTAACTTTTGAGGGCTGCTGAGATTTTTTTCTTTTTTATCTTTTTTTCCCCCTGAACACACCTATCTAACTCCACTCCGAGTCTCCAGCCTCTGCAACTTAATGCCTATATGGTCCAGTTCCAGAATGACATTGCTGACTTTGTCTCCAGAACAACATCTAAATGTTATCATTGAAGAACTCTCCAAGGGTTTATGTAAACAAAGGGCTTCTTATGCCAACAATTCTTTCTCTTTCCCATCATCATGCTACCATTAAAGTGCTGGTGTAGATACAGCACCAGCTGGGGCTGGAGCTTTAACATCTTTTCTGCTCTTGTTACCTCTGAGCATACCACGATAATGTTGCATATAGTGGCATCCTGTCAGAGGAGCTGAACCATCAGTAGTAACGATGGAAACAATTCAGAGAAGACAGTAATTCTTAGTTCATCCCAAAAGCTGCTATAATTGGGTTCTTTTTACTTGCCACTTGAGTTGTAGTTGGTCTTATCCGGACAGATAAAATATTGCATTCTGTGCCACCTTCCCTCCCAAAACACCACCCAAAACCCAAACCAAACAAAAAAACACTGAAAGCCCCCCTTGGATACATTTAGGACAAATGGCAAAGTCTTATCTTTATTATCCCTTCCTTTGCCCAATCTTAACTTTTCAGAGGGTATCTTAATGTGTGGCCTTTGTGTTCTGGGAACTTGTCCACATCAATTAAATTTCCTGGGAAAATTTCATCCAGAATTAAAGAAACTCTGCCAGCACTGTGGCTTGACACAAAATAGGTCTGGCTTTTTTAGCCACCTTGGCTCTGGTGAAGAGGCAGTGAGGGGCAGAATTCCCCCCTGGTTTGGGAACTGTGGCATCTCCATCACAGCCAGCTCTCTGATCCCAAAGATTATTGTCAACTAATCAGGTGCATTCATTTCACTCCTCCTCCCCAAGCCTGCCCTCCAAAGAGAATCCACATGTAGAGGCTACAGTTTATGAGCTGTTAAAGAAACATATGAAGATAAAGGACTCAGAAAAGTTCTGATTGCATTTAGATGCCTGCAGATGACTTAAACCCACTTGACTTTTAAAACTGGTGGGTATTGCCACAATTTTTAAGTGGCTCACAACAATTTCCACCACGCTCTTCGCCTTCTAATCTGGAGACTGGATGACTGCAAAGCTTGGTTCTGCTGGGGCCATCTGAGAAATGTCACTCTGGCAGTTTTCTAATCTGGTACAATGAAAGACGCACCATGGATAAAATGGTTTTAAACCATGAACACCAGATACTGTAGTTGCTGATTTCGAACTCTTTCAGTAACAGCTCGCTTGAACACACACTGGACATTTCTGTTCCCAGTGAACACTTTGTGTATTGTCAGTAACTTTTTTTCCATCATCATGAGTTGCTCATCTACTTATGGTATTGTCATAAATCATAAATAAATATTCCTCTTCCACTTAACCTTCTTTTCTCCTTATATGCCTCTAACTAGACTGTTCCCCCAAAATTGCTTGCCATTTCCTCTCATCTTACCTTCCTTCTACTTTCAGCAACTAAATCTTTTGAAATGCTAAAAGACAGGTTGCTAGTTCAGCATTCTTTGCATGGCCCAATGGTTTGCACGTTAGCAGACTTGGAATAGTGCTTTGGATGAAATGCAAGCCCATGGAAGACTTGGTGTTGATTTCAATAGAGTTAACATTAGTGTTATTTGTCCAAAGCAGGTTTACTTCCCTATTATTTCCAAAAGTGGTATCTCTTCTTAGAGATTAATAATCTTAAACTAACTATATTGGTCTCAGAATGTTGTTTTTCATCATGCTACACTGAACAGGGAATAAGGTGTGCCCCTCTTTCTGTTCCTCTTAGATTTACCCTTCCTGGCTTCACCTGGTAGTTTTCCAGCACAACATATCCCAGTCTTTTACTAAAATTATATTATTTTATTTAATTTATTGCCCTGAATAGTTCTGGTGCCACTGCAAAAGATGGCAGTAATCTTTTTGACTTTTTTTTCTTATGACTTCTAAGACAAATAAAGTCCTGGGGTGTGAAGGCTGACTGAGCATACCTTTGTTCCAAAACCTACACGCAAGAAATTTCTCCCCCATATACAGCCTAGGGTTTCCAGTTTTAAATACAGGCTCTGCATTACACAGTACCACTTTGTGATGAATCCAGCATGTTGTTGTCTGCAAAAATCTATTCCTTGACATTTATACATGAAAAAATCAGTAGATTAGAAGAAAGGGAGTATGTCCATAAAACGACAGTGGAAAGATCATCTGATGGGGAAGGACAGGGTATGTCCTTTTTCTTCTTTCCTCTCTAATTTCTGTGGAGGTTTATAACATTCAGAAACCACCCCTGCAACAGCATCAATAACAGGAAACTGTGGATAGAGGTGACGTGAACATGGGTCCCAGTGGTTCACGTTGAAGACACAAATGTATATATGCCGAGCATTAGACTGCAAAGTATTTTAGACCAGGTTCAATCCTCTTCTTTCTCTCCTACATTTATTATTGTCAGCTCTTTGACACAACTTGACCTACCGTCCATGATCTGCGCCTGGCTTCATTTATCCCTGGGCTCACAGCCACCTTTGTTTTGTTTCAAGGTAGCATTGAAACAGAAATGCTGAGATAAGCAGGGCTAGGAAACATTTTGCTCCCTCCCAACACCCCTGTGTAATAAGAAAAAATGGTAGTACTTTCAGGACATTTGGCTAGGCTATTATTAAGACAAGATTTTATAATACAGACTACCTTGTCCTAATGCAATGGCTTTTCTATAGCAATTTGAAACCTTTTCATACAGTTAAGCACATTTTTATGAAACAGGAAGACTGAGACATGAAGTCCAAGGTTGAAGAACAAGTCAGTGGAAATAGCAAGAGCAAGTCAGGAGCAGTGAGAACAGATCACATGTTTCCTAACGCAGCAGCAACCATCCTTATACACAGCTTCAGAACAGGTTTAATTAAGTTGGTGGGGTCCTTTTGAGCTCTTCCTTGCTATGGATATGTGTCTCTGTGACTCTTTTGTCATAATTTTATGTGTTACAAGTGAAGCAGTTTAGGCTTAGTATTAAAGACTTAGAAGCGTTAGTTTGCATCTCAATATCAAACGCATGTACCCACAGCTACTAAAATAAGCACATTTTTCATTATTTTGATACTTTTATAGACAATTAACTGTTAACAAGCAAATAAAGAACAATGTTTGCAATCTGTCTTGGATCTTCAGCAATAAACCACTTCTCTCTGTTCACATCTCTTGCAAACTACAAAGTAAGGTTTTAAGATGTTTTTTGGCACTGAGGAATGCAGCTATAACCCTCCACTTTAACAGCATCCAAATGATTGTGGAATAAAGAGGCTTTTAATTCATAATAACATTTCTGATGGAAATTATTCCAGAATAGATTATTACACAATATCTATTTGATTCACTTTTCTCATACAAACTCTAGGCTGATTTGAACTCTACTTTCTGTAGGCCAACTCCCAGGCTTCTATTCTCAAAATATAATGTATTCTGCAAAAAAATGGACTGAAGAGGTTAGATTGGCCTGGAGGTTTCAGTCTTTATACATTTGACCTCTAATTTATTTTAACAGATTACGTATTTGTAATTAAAACATCGCTTAGCCACTTCTGAAAATATTTTTTAACTTGAGAGTAAACCAAAAGTCATTTAACAGAAATATTTAGCTGCTCTTTTGTATGCTTGGTAATCAGTTCTGCTTTTGCCTGGTCGATTCAGGAATCCTGTGGGATGCCCTTCTTTACAAAACATGGTCTGTGACTTCCCTTCCTCAGTGTCTGTGTTAGCTCCAGAGGTGTTCTCAGGAGAATAAACAACTCAGCTTTTCCAAACCTCCAAATCTGACTCGTTCTGTGTTTTGGGCAAGTAGCCATGTAGGCTTTTATTTTATTAGACCTTGTTTATCTATTATTAACTGTTAGCTATAGATGAACACAGGACTGTGGTTTTGGTCTGTTGCTTTGTTGTTGGTTTTTAATATAAACAGCCTTTTGAACATCATGCTTTGCCTTCAGTGAGTTGGGGGTACAGAAGAAAATTAAACAAAACAAAAAATCAAAACAAAGAAACCACACCAATGAGCAAATAAATAATGAAATGCATGACGTTTTCTGTATGGAACTAGTTGCAGACAAGTTCATTAATTAAATCATCCAACATGAAATGTAATGAATAGTAAAATTTAGGCTAGTGGTAGTTTCTCACATTATTTGTCTTCTTTTATTTAAAGTATTTAATCATTCTCAGGCTCTCTTTCTTTCAGACTAGTAATTCTTCTGAATAATATATTCCAAATGACATGAAGTTAACTTTGAAAAACAAGCCTGCATCAGCCTATGAGCCAGACATCCCTCCTAAATCTGACTCCAAGGAAAATACAGAATCCTACAGTGCCTTCGTCTACCAAGGCACAAACACAGGCATTTAACAGGGGCTAGAATGTCAAACACCTTCCCGGAGTAAATTTTTATGTCAAATTAAGTATTTACTGTCCCTCAGGTACCGCCATAGCACTTGCCACTGACAGTTAAATACCAGTGGCAATGACAACCTATCCTGGAGGCTTGCTCAGAAGCGGCTGGGTGTGTAAGGATTCCACACCACTTGCCAAACAAAACATTCAGGAAAAAGAGTCTGCTTGTATGGTTAAGGGAAGGGGAGAATCTAAATTGGCTTGGAAAGAAAGCAAACAGAAAATCACAATAATCTGGATGAGCTGGGCATTGATGCAGGCAAGTTGTGCTCAGCAAATGGCTGAGTGGCTGAACGCTGTGGGAAGCTTGGATTTGATGGGGAGATCATTCAGGTGGAAAACTGGAGGTTTTCTGTTCCTCTTCCCTGAGAATTTTGCCCTAAAGCAATAGTAGCTACTGAGGATTGGAGGCATTTGACACATCACAGAATCACAGAATGTTAGGTGTTGGAAAGGACCTCTGTGGGTCATCTAGTCCAACCCCCCACATGCAAGGGTACAGTTTCGTGAGGAAACATCGTGTTAGATGCAGGCCTGAGAGAAGCAAGAACCCCTCAGACTTTAGTGAAAAAACAGACGATGAGCTTCCTAGGACAGCTGTGCAGACACAAAAGGGTTAGACCCTTCAGAAGAATTTCAGGTAAGGATAGAATTCTTCAGACTGAAAATGAATGCCAGACCTTGCGTTCTCCCCTGTGGAGAAGTTTTAATGGCTGTCTTTTTCCTCATTTTCTTTGGGAGCTGGTATTTGCTTTAGCATGGAGGAAGCCAGAAATTCTGGAAGAGTCATTGCTGGAGCTCAGGGGTCCAAGGGGCTAGACACTAGCTGCTGGGTCTCACCAGCTCTGACTGGTACCTGAGGAATACTTGATCCCCTGGAATCTTGCTGTTCTTCCAGGAGACTCCCTCAGTAATTTTGCATCCCTCTTGAGCCTCTGTGTGGCCCTTCAGGGGAAGCTTCACAGCACAAAAAATAAATAAGGACTATACCGAGGTTAGGTCAGCATCATCTTGGCCAGACTCTTAGTCTGTGCAGGGAGAGGCTTAAACACACCCTCCACAAGAATACAGGAACTTGCAGGCCTGATCATGCTGGTGAGGTTAGCATGCCAATAAGGATGCTTGGCAAACTCTCTGCAGCCTGTCTGTGCGCAGAAGGGAGCACACCACGATAAGAATGGTTTTAAGATTTAGGATGAGAGGAAATGGCCTCAAGTTGCATCAGGGGAGGTTTAGATTGGATATTAGGAAAAATTTCTTTACAGAAAGAGTTGTAAAGCATTGGACCAGGCTACCCAGGGAAATGGTGGCTTCACCACACCTGGAGGTGTTCAAAAAACATGTAGATATGGCACTTGGAGACATGGTTTAGCAGGCATGGTGGTTTTGGGTTGATGGTTGGACTTGGTGATCTTAGAAGTCTTCTCCAACCTTAATGATTCTACGATTCTAGGAATTGCTCTTAAAGTCTTTGCCAACATTGCCACTTTTTTTTTCCCTGCTACCAGACCAGTTCCTCAGTGTCCACTGTGACTGAAGCTCAGATGGCTGTGGAGAGACGTCTGCAATATCCAGCTGGGTACAAGCCCAGTGGGATTTGTAGGAACTTCCCTCCTTCCACAACAGACCCCTTCGGGCCTGAGGTTTGGACATTGGCTGCTCTCCTCTCAAAGCTCACTGCAAGGTGACTCTGTTGAAATGTCCCATGTGCTAGCTACCTTCAGCCTACAGAGAAGACAGTGAATCTGACTGCACCTTTGGTTTTTATCTGTGTCTTCCTAAGATACTCCCTGTAGCTGATGATGTTTATGTTATTTAGGGAGATGGGTTCAGTTCTGTATCTCTTGTAAGAGTGTGTGGAAAGAAGGGTTAATGAACTGACGCTAAAGCATCTGAAATGTTTTAGTAGTTTTACCTTTGAATTATTCAGTTCAGGGGTTTACAAAACAGCAGTTAGCTTGTCAGTTCTTTGCATCCTTATTCTTTCTGAGTCTTTAGAGCCTTTCTTTCACTCTCTCTGTATTTGTTTTCTTACTGGTTTCTGCATGTTGTTGTCATTGTTACATTGGCTCAAAGGTAATTTTTCCTGGCAATGCACCCTTTTATTTGGGGGCTTACATTTGTGTTGTCTTCTGAAAAGATTTTCCATTCTGCCTGGCAATTTCGAGTACTTTAAGTTTTTTTTTCCTTTCATCAAGCAAAACCAATTCTATCGTGGCTAACTTTCCTGACTGGTGTACTGAAAAAACAACAATATACATATTTTTTATATACGTGTATATCTCTATACACACACATACATGTATATTATTTATATGTGGTACACATACATATATGTATGTAAACCACATATATGTAAACTATATGCATATGAGATACACAGAGAAGCAGGCTAGTGAAGTATCAAGGGAAAGGTGACCTGTAGCTGATCTTATGCAGGCCAAAAAATTGCTGCCTCCAGGCCATTACTCCACAGCTGTGGTGACAGCATGACTGTGAATGCCATGAGCCTTGTTTCAGTCAGGGACAGCCAAAGAAGAGCTATATGTGCATAATTTTCCTTGAAAAGGTCTGTCCTTTTTGAAACAGGTCAGGGGCAGAGGTTACAGGTAGCAGTAGCCTCCAGCTGGGGGTATGCAATATGGGAAGGGCTGGAGGAGAAATGGGGTGAGTGGAGTGAGCTGAGAGCTGTGAGTGGGATGTACTGACCTGTGTAGCTAGTAGAGATGCAGCCAGATGTGGAAGGATGCCCATCAGCAAAAAAATTTGTATATCTGTAGTGTTGAGCAGAGAAGAGACGTGGAATGAATAGATGGCACTGCAAAAGTGCGAGACAAAGCTGACTCTTCATCCCAGTTTCATGGGAAATGGGTCAGAGCTATCGCTTCCAAGTCCTAGAAAAAATTAGAATTTGAGTACTTTAATAAGAGCTTAGATTTTCCCTGGAGTCTGAGCCACCCAGCTCCCATGGAATACCCTAGCCAAGATTAAATGGATTTTTTTAGCCAGACCGAACATTCAGACATTACAGTGACAACTGGAAAAAATCCTAATTACATTGGGGTGGGGCAGGGGAGGGAAATGTGGTTTTCAGAAGTCACTGTTTAGTACCTCTTTAACAAAACAAATCGTATCTACTCTACTCACCCAAACCAGCATAATTCCAATAAATGATTCATGCTCTTCCACCTTGTACTCAATCATGGGTGACAGACAAGTGCTAATGAGCACAGTTTCCAAATTCCGGTAGCCCTCGTACTTTCTGAGTAATTTCAGAAACACTTGAATACTGTTGTAAGCAGAGTTATAAGAATAATATTCCTCACTTCTACACTGACTTACCTCGAAGCATGAAACACCCTAATAAAGTGCTGGTGACTCCTCATGTATGAGTTTATTCATATGGGGGCAGAATTGTGGCCTAAGAGTTAGGAAAGGAATAACTCAGATCACTTCACTTTCGATGTCTCTGTAACTATAAATTTGTTTTCTTCCACAGGCATTTTTTGAAAAAAATATCTAAAATACATTCCCAGCTGCTAACTGAAAAGCAATTCCTGGTGATATATATGATATGATGCCCACATGATGTACAAAACGAAATGATTATGAGTACGGTGGGCTTTATGGTGGATTTGAAGGCAGAAGCCATGACTCCACTGCTGCATGGCTCTGCAAAGCTCCCCCAGTGCACTGGAGAAGAGCACATCAGGCTCAAGTTGCTTGGGATTTATTCCTGTCTGGACTACTGGCTTTTCATTGTGTACTGCTGCATCTCTGTGTACCTTGGTTTCCCAGCTTGTAAAAAAAGGTTGAAAATATGTGTCTCCCTTTGTAAAGCCACTCAGGATGCCCTGCTGGAAAGTATCGCTGAGGAGTGAGGCATTATTACTGAATTCCATTCATGTGAGGGTAATTGCAGGACTGGGATTACTGACTCTTTGTTGGGTATTTAAATAACCATAAAAACCTGAGCTGGTACTGACTGCTCCTGCTCTTATCTGCAAATAGATTCTAACTGTATTTGGAAGGATTAGTATTGCCTGTGTGGGATTGGGCTCACTTTCAGTAAGGCCATACACAAGCCACAAAATAACTGATTATCAGACAGCCGTATGCTGACTTGCTGTTTTGTACATATTATTAGAGGTTGGTGCTTAAGGGAGGGGTGCAGTAAGCAAACAACATTTAACTGGCATTTCTGATGTTGCCCTGTATATCCACTGCAAAGCCAACACTGATAATTTCATCACAGGTCATGCCTTTTTTGTGTATTCCTTACAGCATTGGGGCATGCAGCTCTGTGATTACAGTAAAATCATTGCTGTTAACCTTCAAAACCAGCGAGTTCCTTGGCCTCATTGCTTGCAGATAAAAACTTGTTAATATGAATTTAGAATTTCAGAAGCTGGGAACAGTGAACATATACCACTGCTTAGATTGTTCAATCTGGATTTAGACAAGCTGGGAACTGTTCCAAGGGGTCCCAGTGGATTTCTGTGTGATCCCCAGCCCATCACTCAAATTTCAGAGATCTGTAACCACCTAACACCCACTGGAATCCAGCAAAGAGTGAAATGCCTAATCCAGTTTGGAAATCTGGGTTTTGTTTCTGTGGCACAATTCCTTTTCTGCAAAGTAAAGATTGCAGGACATTCATGTATCACACAGGGGGAGGGTTGAATTATGAAGCCTAGGAGTGAAGGAATCCTCTGGAAATAGAAAATATACGCAACAGCTAGCAATTCAGAAGTTATGAACTTAATCACCAAAAGTGTCTTCGCCAGTGTGTGTTGGTAAATGTGAAGGTCACTGTGTCCAGGGTGAGGAGCAGCCATGTGAGGAGACAGAGATTCCACATTCCTGCAAGCATGGCTTTTGTCTGCAAGTGCTCTGCGTGTGAGGGAGCAGGTGGTGCCCCAGGTCCTCTGCTGTTGACGGACAAGCCAGGGTCGGTAAGAGCCAAATCTTGGCCAGGTGCTGTTCACAAGCACTCTTTCCCCCTGACATTTTCATGTGCGTTTCTTTACCAGTTGTGTATTAGGTCGCAACCCTCTTTCTGCTGTTCTCATTTTACGGGCTGTGAAAGATATGGCTCCTCTCCACTTCTGATTCCACAAAACTGTAACCAAAGCCAAGTACAAGTATGTCTTCCGGTGTAGTATGATGTATTGTGTATCATATCATTATCTTTTGGGTTTTGCTAGCTAGCAAAATAATAATAATACTTAGCACTGACATAGCAATTACCTCTTCAGAGCCTTTTGTAACCATTGGCTGATTCGGTGGTTCCCAACTAAGGTCCATGCATTGGGAGTGGTCTGCAGAGAGCTGTTGTCTCACGCTGTTGACTACCCGTGTTTACCACTGCTGCGCTATGCCGAAGAGAGCTACGTACATGTTTAAATCAGTGATGTAGAGTGGTAGACTGGAATCCTGGTACAAGGAATGAGTTGGGGTCACCTGTCAAATTGCACACCGTGTTGATAACTTGGCACTTGGCCCACTTTAACCTGGGCCTGGCACAACTCTTGCTCACCCACTGCAGTAAACCCAAATTGGTTATCGAATGAGCAGGTGTCCCAGTGGCTTCAGGGATGTTGTGTGACCAGGCAAGTGGAAAGAAATAGTCTGTAAGACAGCAAGCAGGAGGGCTTCTACTGCAGGTTCTATCTTCAGATGAAAATGGGACAAGAAGAAATGTATTCAATCCAGAAAAGTAATTTCATTCGAATGCAACCTTTTTGCATTGAAAGATTACCAGTAATCTATTCTTAAAGGACTTAGAGCTGTAAAAATAACCATTTAAAAATATCAAATATCATGCTGGAACAGGGACTCCAAACTGGGCCTTCCTAGCAGCAGAGCCTATCCTAACAACTAGAGCACAGTTGCTTCTAGTCACCCTGACCTACACAAAACATCTCAGTATTGTAGATAAGTGGAATAGCTTCAGCAGCCTGGGATAAAGGCGCTCTGCTAGCACCCAACAAGCCTTAGTTCAAAAATATCACTGTTCTTGACCACAGAACATAGAAATTTGAACTCAGATCTGCTTAACTGGAGCTATACAAGAAAGGCAGGGAGAGCACACCTACTCTGTAAGCAGTGCTTCAGTTTTCTTGCACTTGTGTCTGTGGTTTTCACTAAATGTGGCCGGTAGCAAAAGCATTTTGTTTCCAGAGGAACTACACAACATGTGGAGACAATTTTTTATCTCTGATCTCCCCAGATACCTAAAAAAGCAAAGAAACGAACAAATAAAACTTCTAACATTAACCCGAAACGTATTTAAATTTTTATATGGCTGCCCCAAAGTTGTGTAAATCACATGACTACATCCAGGTAGCAGATGCCATCATTTAGGCTTGATGACATTTTGATTTCTGTCAAATATACTTTCTGCTCTTATGAAGAAACACACACGTAGATAAAACAGACATAGGCAAGGATGGGCACAAGCTCTCAACCTTGATCACCTGTGCTGTGAAATTGCTAGAACAGTTCCTGGGACAGAACTAGGCACCATCAGGAGCAAGCACAGGCCAACAACCATTAGCAATAATCAGGGTGGATGTGGCCAGCCTGGTTTTGGAAGTGTAGGAGTGGCTAGTCTAACCTACTTGGTCTCAGGGCCAGGGAATGGGCGCTAGCTGGTTTTAACGTTTTAATACACATGTAGCCACGAAGGTTTTGTGTGTCCAGGGAAGAGGAGGACCTTCAAATCTGTTCATCTAGATGCATCAAAACATATCAAGCCAGGCTGTGTCAAACCATACAGGGCTCTGGGCAAAATGGCTGGTAACACAGCAGCTGAGTTATTCCCTCTAGTGCTGTAGGGACAAGGCTAATCAAGAAATTGGGACCAGAAGAATAAAAGAAGTGTATGAAAACTAGAACCTCAGCTGTGGATTTCAACACATCTTTGGAAGGGATGTGCTCAGGAAAACTTTTATGCATGTCCTTGAAATTAAATCTTTTTCACACAGTTCTTGATGCTTTCCAACAGCCGAGTGCTGCATGATATGGGCATGACCCAGGGATTAAAATACGCAGTTGGGTCAAATAAGGATTGGTCCAGAGAAAGAAGTGTTGAACCTCTCCCCTTCTTGAGGATGCAAAATTTCTGCAGAGTTCATATTCTTGTGGTAGTTCATTGAGGATGCTGTGAAACTTGGTCACATTTTGCAGCCCTGAATATTTCTCTGTAGGCATCTGCTCTCAAATTAGAGATGAGATGTAACCTCTCAGAGCTCTGCCATACAACAGCCACATCTCCCTGGCACATAAGTATATACACATTTGCATTGTTCGTATGCAAAACTGCATTGCTTTAGCTTGCAATGTGAAATAGTCTTTCAACAGCCTTGTATATCTTCAAGCTGAAAAGAATAGAGGGACTTGGAACTACAAAATTAAGCTGGAAGTCTCAAGAGAAAAAGGCTGTTTTGCAAGCTTGTTAATCCTTCCTGTTTCTACTCTATCCAAAAATACCACAATTTCAGTTTTGGTCACGGCATTTCAGCACTTATTTCCCAGTCAAAATCTCAAAGTACTCAAGCACAAGGAATGGAAAACAATCAGAGATTATCTCAGTCTTGCATCCTCCATTCCCCTCTACTCCCTCTTTAGCTTTTCATACCAATCCCACCCTCCCATCCCCTTTGTTTTTGACTAAAGAAGCATTTTTTATTTGCAAATTAAATTTGACCCGGTAGTTCTAAGCTTTCAAGGAGAGAAGATATTGAAAAGTGTAATTATTTGTAAAAAATTAAATAAAATCTGTATTGCATAGAAAAACCATCTGGAAAATAAGAAGTTTAACAGAAACATTTTGATAGCTAATATTTAAGTTCATTCCAGAAAACATGCATGTATACCATTAGCTCAAATCAGAAATAGCTTTCAATGTGTGGTTACAGTAGTAAGCCATTCAGTACAGACGTTTTCAGAAAACCTTTTTAACAGACGTGGAGATTGCAGTGGATAAGAGCTGTAGACGGGCATAAGGAAGGGTGTAAACAGAAGGGAAGTTGGATGATTCTTTTTCTCCTCAGTCGCTGGACTTTGTAGCAATTTAAAACCTTGCAACTTTGAACTGTCTCATTCAAGTCTTTCAGCCTTGCAGCTTGGTACTTTTAAATGGTGGGATTAGGGGCCCAGCAGCTTCCAGGAATGCACTTTACAATACCACGCTGACAAATTTGTTCTAGCTGTCTCGCCCTCTGGGTAGGCGTGAAAGGACTTTTTGTAAAATCTGTTCATTGTTTCTTTTGGTTTACAAAAAAAAATTTTCTGAAATAACAAGGGTGACACACAGCTAAAGGCAAATGTTTTCTTTCCTCATAGGGCAAACCTTTGTCTTATTTTATTGTTGTTTATGAGAGAGTATAGTAGAGATCTGCTTCTGTAGAAACAGAAATACAGAGGAGAGGAGAGAAATTAATAGCAATACGCAGTCTAAAATGGGCAAACCAAACTGCAGTGACACATAAATTAAGTAAACAGTAAAAATTCAAGTGTTTTCTTGCAACAGCTGGAGAAGAAAGAGTGCATGGCAGTAGCAGTGGGAGGTATCTGCCACCTGCCTTGTCTCCCTGTTCTCTTTGTAAGTTGTTTCACTGGTCCTGCGGACAACTCAGCAAAGCGGGAAAGGCCTGTTTGACCCACTTCTGTTTCTCCAGACTCAACTAACAATTCTCTTCAAAAATTCAAAACCTTTTCCAAAAAGTGAAAGGTCTGAAAGGGGTGGGTGTGGGTTATGAACTCATTGACCTGCTGTCTGACATCAGTCAGGTCTGGAGTCTGGTGGACACTGGACTCGGGGGAGCCTTTCTGTCCGGGTTAAGGTAGTGAGTTCTCTCTGAGATAGAAGTGCTCTGTGACCCTCTTACCACTCACATTTGTTAACCTGGTAGTTGTTATGTATAAGACTGAGCTTAAAGTCCCAATGTTGGGTTTTTTTTCTGATCGCTGCCAGAGAACACAACACAGTAACAGAATTGTCTTTTACAAATCTTGAAGGCATCAGCAGCAGCGAGAGAACAAGAATCCAAAAATGCTGAATTGAATGGAGAGAGTGCTTACGAGTGGTACAGGCCAGCAACAGCTGGAAGCAATATATCCTTATGGCATAATATGGAGGTATGCTCTCAGCACCAAAAGGAGCATGGTCAAGTTATTGGTGTCACCGTGGACACACAAGTTACATATTGGTTGTAACTACATGGCAACATATTTATGTGTTTATATAAATATATAAATATATAAATTATACGCAAGTGAAGGGAAATAAGTTCCATAGATATGTGTAAATCTACTTTTTCCGGGCTTCCTAGCTTTTAACTTCTCAACTGAAGTCACAACCTACTAGCAATAACTTTTGTTTTTTCGATCTAATACAGTGTATATGAGATGTCCCAGGATAAGCGTGTGTTAAAGATGCACTATTTCAACAAACAGCAAACATATGTGACCTCTCATCTGCTAAAATAGTCAGGCACCTTTTGGGAATAACCAAACACAGCGCACCAAAATTTAAAAGTACATTTGAATGAGATGGACTCATGTTCATTCACTGTCGTTCAAAATACTTGGAGCAGCTCAGGTGTACCAAAGCCTAAACCAACAGATTTTTTAGCATTTTCTGTTACTTTGTAGTGAATTTTCACTCCTGGATGTGGTGAAAATGAAGAGATTTCCCATCAAACCTTCTTGTCCATTTTAGGGCTTCTGTGTTGATGGATTTAAGTTTTTAAATGGATGATCAATTGTTAAGAACAGACCCCATAAAGGACTAGCTTCAGCAGGCTTCACATAACTTAAGGTATGTATTTGGCACTCTGTTGTCATCTGCACTGTGAACATATTACTAGAGGCATCTCCCATCACAGCTATGAGATGCTATTCAAGCAGCATAGGAAATACTGTCATCTTGTCAGTCAGTCCAACCCTGCATTTTCCTTTCATCTCCTTTGCAGGTGTCTTTGAAAACAAAACCTAATATCTCTTTCATGATTCCCAGAAATGGATTATCTCTGCTGTGAAAATGCATCAAGGTCTTTTGGATTAATCAGTCAATGATATATCTCCTGTTCCCAGAGCTATAGCTGACTCAGCAGCCTTTGGGAGTTCTGAAAGAACCAGTGTTTTTCATCTACTGGTATAAAGCTTTCTGTAAAGGAGAGACATATCTTTGGGGTGTAGCATATCTTAGAAGAAAACTGATGAGATGGAAGCCATAAAAATTGAGAACCGATACTTTTATAAATTATCAAAAGGAAAAAGATACAATGAACAACAGAAATCCCACGCAAGTTGTAATGGTTCATAAAAATATGCCTCTCAAAAATAAAGCATTGAATTAGAATTCAAAAATAAAAAATGCAGTCTATCAGTATGGTTTTGTTTCAATACTGGCAGTCTAAAAAACCCTCTATGCAAGTCTAGTTCATATTCTTAATGATGAAAACATACTGCACACATATAATTAGGACAGATTGCAGGAAAATCTCAGAAAGTGACTAATGTTTATGTCTGCAAAAGGTTAGAAAAAACTGCAAGCTCATTTTTGTTTCCAAAGAATGTACTTCTCTACACGACTTCTTGTGGTGTATTTAAACAAATGGCCGGCGCTGTTTGTGGTTTCATCAGAGGTGGTGTTATTGTTCATTCTTGTCTGGAAGAGCTAACAGGCTTAGCACAATTACCATCACTATTCATCTCTATAGTTATTTTTTCACAGCTTTGGAGTTTATTTCCAGGGGCCTCAAAAGTCAACTTCACATTGATTGCTCACCCTCTGTGCGACTGCACAAGACGTGTATTAGTCAGGTACAAATTATACACTCGATGAGCTTGTATCTTGGCCAGCTTTCTCTTCTTCTCTACAGGCACATCTGAGAAACTGTGGCAACAAACCAAAAAGTCTGTGTTAATTAATTTGTGTGAAAAGTAAAACAGAATATCCAAAAGTGGGTAAGAATCTGTAGAGAACTCATTGGAAAAAGAGGAGACAGTATGGAGTTAAAATGTGGGAAATTAAAGGTTATTTCCATTTACAGACACTGAAATTCAGGCATTTCTTACGACACATTATATAACCAATATGGAAGTTTAAGGGATACAAATGTAAAGTTTTTAATTTTCCTCACTGTCTTCCAGTTTTGTGAACTTATGAAGAGTTTGGCCAGTTTTCCCTTAGTATGCAGATACGCTATTTACATACTTAAATTTTATATATTTAAACATTCTCATTTTACCTTCTGCTATTTGCAACCACTGAAACATGACAAAGTTGTTTGAAGAATAATAATAATAATCTTGAAATCCCCACTGTATGCAAGTCAGGATTTTTTTCTAAGATTTTGTTCCAGTGAAGTGACTTCTTAGCTACCTCTTTGTAAAAACAAATCTCAGAAATTCTTGAGACTTTAAGAACAAGGCATGTTTCCCCATGCTTTAACCAAACTTGTAATGATCAGAATCAGACACATTATTTTTAGAATTGTGCCAAATACAAATATTCCTTGAGCAGAAATAAAAGCCTCCTTATTTCAGCTCAATATACTTTTATTCATGTAATTATGGAACACATTCTTTACCCACAGTCTTACAATACCATCCATTCACCACCATGGCTTACAGCTCATAAAATTCAGGGCTTTATGAGATATTTAGCATATTCATATAATTCTGAGATATATTTTTTCTCTTAAATGCATGAATTTATATGTAGTATCTTTAAAAAGTATTATGGTTTCCTTGTACCAAGCGTATAGGAAGTTCCCTCTTTCTTATCAATGCTCCTGTTATCACTTTGTGACCTGAAAACTTGTCAGAAATTACTTCACCTGCATCCCCAGAAAAGCAATACAAATGGAAATCAATTTAGTGCTGGATCATCCTCTGTGGACCTCCACAGAAACCTACCCACTTAGAGATATCTTCCTGTGAACAACTGCATTTCAGTTACTACTCATGTAAGTCGTTTTCTATTATGGTTTTCTTGTTTCATTGTTGAAGTTGTTGGTTTTCTTTTTTTTTTTTGATAAAATGGAACCCATTAGCATGTCAAACACTTTACAAATATTTGGAAATGTTGTATGAATTTTTGCATTTTTATCAATCAAAATGTTACTATGGCTAAAATACAAAGTAATTTGTGAAAATACAGTTTCCCATAAAGGCTGTCTTAGTTGACTTCTGTTATAGCACCTTCTCTTAATCTTCATTAATGAACTCCTTCATCAGTTGTTTAGATAGTTGGACTAATGTTTCGGAATACCAGGATTGTAACTGGTTCATCCTATTTATCTTTATGGATATCGGCATGACGTTAGGATTGTTCTGGTCTATTGGAACTTCCCTACTCTTTCCAAACTTACTGGAAAAGAATATTCGCAATTTAAACACACAGTCAACCAGCTCTTTTTAAAATCTTGGATGCAAGTTAACCTTTATTCACTGGTTGAAATGTCAAGTTTTAGTAGTTTTTGTTTAGTATCTTCTGTGAAAGTGGAAACTATTTCATCAGACTAAGAGCTAATAGGGATTTGCCAAGAACAAATCATGCCTAATTTCTTTCTCTAACACAGGAGAGAATACACTGAAGATGTGGTAAATCTCCCTTTTAATGAAGTTTTTGACCATCTTATGAGGATCCTAAGGAAATGTTGCGTTGACTATAAACTGCACACAAAACCAGATGGACAGCAGTTCCAGACAGCTGATAGCAATCTTCCATGGTCAGAGACAGGACATATCCAGTTGCGTGCTGCCCTGGATCTAGGAGGCCTCATGACTGGCTGACCTTCAGGAGGGAAGAGGGAACAACTTGATTAAATTTACAGTTGAACAGAGGCTAGAAGAATGGGAAGACAAATCAAAAAGATCTTAGAAAACTGAAGAAATAGTCTGAAAAAAAGACTGGATGAAATTCGGTAGTAACAAGTGTAATAAAAATTAGCCAAACAGATACAGGATGAGTGAAAAAAGACACCAAAAAACCCAGGATGGTAGCCATTTTTTAGAAGCTCATCTCGGGGTTTGAGTGAATCATAAGTTGAGCACAAGTCAGAAATGTTCTGATGTAGTGGAAAAGCTAATGTCACAGTGGGATGTATAAACAAGACAAGACATGAAATAATCCTTCTGCTCCACTTAGCACTGTTCAGGCCTCAGCTGGAGTTCAGTTTTGAGCAGCGCATCTCTGGAAAAATGTGAAAATATCGGTGGTAATCCAAACAAGAGTGACAAAAACGATCAGAGGTCTAGAAAACATGACCTATGATGAGAGAATGGAGTAACTACATTAGTCTTGCCTAACAAAAAGAAGACTGAAGTGGGCATAATAACAGTGCTCAAATGCGTAAAAGAGTTTTGCAAGAATGAAAGGAGTAGTCTCTTCTCAGTGACCACGGTGGGCTGGATGACAAACAGTGGGCTTAATCTGGAGCAAGACATAAAAGATGCTGGGAAAGGTTAGATGGGAAATGACTTTATATCGGCAAGCATAGTAGAACACTAGACCAGATTGCCAAAGGAGACTGCAGAGTTTTAGGCGCTGGAGGTCTGTAAAAACACATTGGAGAAACAGCTGTCATGAAAGACAAAGGTATTTTTGCGGTCAGAAAATGGACTAGATAGCTCTTTAAATCACTTCAAGATGCTTTTCTAAGATTTTTCAATGATACATGTAAAATATTAATAGAGCCTCTGTTGTTCCCCTATGTACTGAATGTGGAAAAACATTGAAATTCTCATTTTAATGTTCTATTCAGGCTTTCTCTGATAGCATATTTCCTGAAGAGTCCTATATTTTTCATATTACAATTAACAATTCTACCATTGACAATTAGAAAAGGATTAATACTGCAAAAATTCTATTTGTTCACTACAGCCTTTGATTTCCCTAATCAGTTTTAAGTCTTCATTTCTGGTTTACATTAATTTCTGCCATTACACCTCATTTTCCAATAGTTAGGTATA